>JGI20160J14292_10000038_pt1 | contig 112286 bp, 105 predicted proteins | sample COG_10_FD_14292 | JGI IMG/M metagenome (IMG submission 14292) | reverse complement strand
TCGAGTTTAGCTCTCAAGCGATTAACCTGTAATTTTTCTTTTTTAGAAAGGGTTTCAAAAGTACCGTCTTTTTTCATGCGATCAATTGAAGCCATTTTTTTAACTGCCTTACGAATGGTAACAAAATTTGTTAGCATTCCTCCAGGCCAGCGCTCAGTGATATAAGGCATTTTAACTGCAGCTGCTTTCTCGGCAACGATGTCTTTGGCTTGTTTTTTGGTTGCAACAAATAAGATTTTTCGACCAGAAGCTGCAATTTTTTTCATTGCTTCTGAAGCTTCTTCAATTTTAGCTGCAGTTTTGTAAAGATTAATGATGTGGATACCATTGCGCTCCATATAGATATAAGGAGCCATATTGGGATTCCATTTTCGAGTTAAATGACCGAAATGTACGCCTGCATTTAGCAGGTCTTTTACGTCGATGTTTGCCATTGTTGTTAGTTTACGTTCCGTAGTTAGCAATAGTAAAGTGGCTTTTTATAAAAGGCCTCGACCATTTAGATGCTAAACTAATTCTCGCTTTCACGAGTGGGCAACGGGATTAATTAAAAAATATGAACAAACCCTTTTTGAAAAGGGCAAAAAATATTAACGTTTAGAGAACTGGAATTTCTTACGAGCTTTCTTTTGACCGAATTTTTTACGCTCAACCATTCGAGGATCACGTGTCAATAAACCTTCGGGTTTGAGCGATTCACGGTTTTCTTCGTTGATTTGACATAAAGCTCTTGAAATAGCGAGACGAACAGCTTCCGCTTGTCCGTTTGTTCCTCCACCTACGACAGTTACTTTTACATCATATGCTCCTTCTGTACCAGTAAGTGCAAAAGGTTGAACAACTTTGTATTGCAAAGTAGATGTTGGAAAATATTCTGCGTAGTCTTTTTTATTAACGGAAATTGCTCCTTTTCCTTCAGAAATAAATATCCGAGCTACTGAAGTCTTTCGACGTCCGATTGTGTGTATTACCTCCATTATTTGAGTTTACTTAGTTTGATTGTGGTAGGATTTAGTCCCTCGTGAGTATGTTCTGCACCACTAAAGACTTTAAGATTTCTGTATAAAACAGCTCCTAATTTGTTTTTTGGCAACATTCCACGCACTGCATTTTCAACTAGACGTGTAGAGCTTTTTTTGTACAACTGTTCAGCAGTCAATTTACGTTGACCACCTGGATAACCTGTGTGGCGAATGTATTCTTTTTGTCTCCACTTATCTCCTGATAATTCAATTTTATCAGAATTTATAACAATCACGTTGTCTCCACAATCAACATGAGGAGTAAAATTGGGCTTATTTTTACCTCTTATGATTTTGGCAACTTCAGAAGCCATTCTTCCTAAAGGCATTCCTGCAACGTCTACTACAACCCATTGTTTGTCAACGGTGTTGCTATTAGCAGAGATGGTTTTGTAACTTAGTGTATCCACAATATATGTTTTTTATACTTAATTTTCCCGTATTAAAGGGCTGCAAATGTACCACATTAATTTTTTTTTGACAATAGGGAAAGAGTTTTTTTTAAGAAAAGTTGACTAGCAGCTGCTTCGTTCTCAATGACAAAGACTTTATAGGACCAAGAACAGTTTTTAGAAGGGAAGGTCGTCCTCTACTTCTTTGTCATTTTTATCTGAGGCTTCAAAAGAGGACGCTGGAGGCATTGGTGGCATCTCTGTGGATGTGGCAGTAGCTTGCCCTTCAATTCTCCACCCTTGAAGGGAATTAAAATACTTGGTTTCTCCTTGTGGATTTACCCATTCTCTTCCTCTAAGATTGATTCCTATTTTTACGGGCTGACCTACATTAAAAGAATTTAATAAATCACACTTGTCTTGAACAAATTCTATCAAAATATGTTGAGGATACTGTTCTTCAGTAGTGATTACTACTTCGCGTTTTCTGAAACCATTACTCCCGTATGTTTTCGTTTCGTCTAACCATTTTATTTTCCCTAATACTTCCATAAGTTTTTTTAGATTTTGAAAGTACAAAAATATAAAAATTTAGAGAGCTAACCCTACACAATGTCTTTTTCCTTTTTGTCTTATCTTAGTCTTTTAGAATTCTATTTATGTTTACGTTTTTTTCTCAAACAAAGATTAAACCATGGATGTTGATTTGCATCTTTGGGATTGTTGCTTTGATTTTGTGGAATACGAATGTTCTTTTTCAAATTTTAAAAAAAGAAGAACGAATTAAAATGGAATTATGGGCCACTGCGCAACAAGAGTTAATCAAAAGTTCGGATTTGAGTCGCGATTATGGAGTTTTGACTTTTGATGTTCTTCAAAAAATCGGGAACACTCCTATTATAAGTGTAAATTCTTCGGGCTACATCAAAGATTTTAAAAACATCAGTTGGAATTGGAGTCAAAACCCAGATTCTTTAAAATTATATGCTTTGCTCAATCAATTGAAACAGGAGAATGATCCGATTTCTATTCAATATAAAGACATTGTTAATCAAACCTTGTACTATGGGGATTCTATACTTTTGAAAAAATTACAATATTATCCTTTGGCACTTTTGCTGATTATCACCTTGTTTGGAGGGGTGCTTTTTTTCTTTTTTAAAACTTCACGCGCTTCAGAGCAAAATCGTTTGTGGGCGGGGATGGCAAAAGAAACAGCACACCAAATAGGGACCCCTTTAAGCTCCTTGATGGGATGGATTACTCTACTCAAAGAACAAAACATTGCTCCTGCTTCAGTGGAAGAAATGGAAAAAGATGTTGAGCGGTTGTCCGTTATAACTGAACGTTTTTCTAAGGTTGGTTCTTTGCCTGAATTACAAGAATATGACCTTGTAAAAGCAACTGAAGACGCATTGATGTATCTCAAGAAAAGAAGTTCGCAGTTGATCGAATGGAATTGGGAACTTCCACAAAAAGAAATATTGATTCCGATTAACCTTCCCTTGTACAGTTGGACCCTTGAAAATTTGATTAAAAACGGAATCGATGCAATGAAAGGTCAAGGAAAATTAACACTTGAACTATTGGAACTTGAAAAAAAAGTATTGATTCGTATTTCGGATAGCGGAAGTGGAATCTCGCCTAAAAACATAAAGCGTATTTTTAGCCCAGGTTTTACCACAAAGCAAAGAGGTTGGGGGCTCGGGTTATCGTTAGTTCGAAGGATTATTATGGATTATCATCAAGGAAACATTGAAGTTTTAAAAACAGAATTGGGGAAAGGTACAAGCTTTCAAATAAGCTTAAAAAAATCTACTTAAACTTATTTAATTTCAGTTGCAATATGTTGTGCAAGTTCTGTCATTTGGATTTCATCCAACAACTCTTTTTTGGTAAAAGTAGCATCTTTCATGTCCTTTAAAGGGATTAGATGTACGTGAACATGAGGAACTTCTAGTCCGATAACCGTCATTCCGATACGTTTGCAAGGAACTGCTTTTCTGAGCCCAAGGGCAACGGTTCTTGAAAATTCCATCAATTCAGAATAGGTTTGAGCATCAAGGTCAAAAAGTTTGTCAACTTCTTTTTTTGGAACACATAAAGTATGTCCTTTGGCATTTGGATTAACGTCTAAAAAGGCAATGTGGTTTTGATCTTCAGCAACTTTGTAGCAAGGGATTTCTCTGGCAATAATTTTTGAAAAAATACTTGACATTTAAGTTCTACTTATTTTGGTAATCTCGAGTTGAATAGTTCCATTGGGAACATTTATCTCTGCCATTTCGCCTACTTTTTTACCTAATAATCCTTTGCCAATAGGAGAGTTTACTGATATCTTCCCAGTTTTTAGATCGGCTTCACTTTGGGCAACTAATGTGTAGGTCATTTTCATCCCATTACTTTTATTAATTAATTCGACGGTGGATAATACCAAAACTTTTGAGACATCCAATTGGGACTCATCGATGAGCCTAGCATTTGCATAATTCTCTTCCATTTTGGCAATCCGCATTTCGAGCATACCTTGCGCCTCTTTGGCAGCGTCATATTCTGCATTTTCACTCAAATCTCCTTTATCTCTGGCTTCCGCTATGGCTTGAGACGCCTTGGGGCGTTCAATATCTTTCAAATGATTGAGCTCTTCTTTTAATTTTTTTAAACCTTCTTCGGTATAGTATGAAGTTTTACTCATTTTTACTTAGTTTTATTACTAATAAAAAACCCTGCCATAAGGAAGGGTTGTAATACAAATATAAGAATTTGAGTGATTTAACCCTATTTTTAAAAAAGAAGTTCTTCAATGCTTTTAGGATTCTTGTTTTTTTGACTTCTTGTTCAAGCTCGGATTTGGAACGAAATCCTTATTTACCTGAATTTTCCTTTCGGTTTCAAGTCAATTTGAATTTACCCGAATATGATGACTTGAGATATGCCGGTGGATCGGTTTTGATTCCCCAATTGGGCCACAAGGGTGTTTTGGTTTTTAATTTAAATGGTAATAATTTTTTTGCATGGGAAGCTAGTTGTCCGAATCATCCTCCTAACAGCTGTTCTCAAACTCAAATCAAAGGAGTGTTGGCTGAGTGTTCATGCGAAAAATTCCAATACAGTTTAGCGACAGGTCAGTTACTTAATCCATCAGAGGAGGATTTTGAAAAAGGTTATCCTTTGCTTTTTTATCAAGCAGAAAACAGAGGAAATTCTGTAATAATTTCGAATTAAGAGATTTTTTGATGAAGAGCTAATATTGAGGATGCGATTCCAATTGAATCCATGCCAATTTCTTTTTGAAGTTCAGCTGTGGTTCCATGAGAAATAAAACGATCTGGAATACCTATTCTTTTTATTCGATGTTGCTGTTCGTTTTCGTTTGCCCATTCTAAAATTGCACTTCCTGCTCCCCCTGCTAATGCTCCATCTTCTATTGTAATAATTGCAGAGTGATTTTCAAAAATATCATGTAGAAGTTTTTGGTCTAAAGGTTTGATACTTCCAAGGTCATAGTGACCAGGTGTACATTCTTCCTCAATGATGTCCAATGCTTCCTTTACATTGTCAGCCATTGTTCCTACAGAAATAACTGCAATCTGTTTTCCTTTTTTGAGGCAGCTCCCTTGAAACAATGAGATTTTTTGAAAAGGAACTTTCCAGTCCGATATTTTACCATATCCTCGAGGATATCGGATTGCAACAGGGCCATTAATACCCAATTGTAAGGTGTATAGGGTTTGTCTGAGCTGAATTTCATTTCTTGGAGCTAGAATTCGAATGTTGGGTATTGCTCTTAACATTGTAATATCAAAAACCCCGTGGTGCGTTGGGCCATCTTCTCCAACCAAACCTGCACGATCCAAGCAAAAGACAACTCCCAAGTTTTGAAGGGCAACATCATGAATAACTTGATCGTAGGCACGCTGTAAAAAAGTTGAATAAATGGCACAAAAGGGTAGAATTCCTTTGGTCGCCATGCCAGCTGCTAAAGTTATTGCATGTTGCTCTGCAATACCAACATCATAAGCACGTTTTGGAAATGTTTCCATCATTAATTTCATAGAACTTCCAGTTGGCATTGCTGGAGTAATCCCAACAATGAATTCATTTTGACTTGCCAGTTCTACTAAAGTTTCTCCAAAAACATCTTGATATTTAGAGGTTGGGCGCTCTGTTTTTGGAATTAGAATTCCAGTTTTGCGATCGAATTTTCCTGGAGCATGATAGGTTACCTGATCCAATTCTGCTGGTTCAAGACCTTTTCCTTTGGTTGTTACCACATGAAGCAGACGAGGGCCTTTTTGTTTTTTTATCTTTTTAAAAGCAGAAATTAGATTTTTCAGGTCGTGACCATCGATGGGGCCATTATATGGAATGTTAAAGGCTTGAAAAACATTGTTGGAATCAGATAATTCCTTTTGGACTTTCTCAAAATAATATTTAAGAGCTCCTACACTAGGATCAATACCAATGGCATTATCGTTAAGAACAATAATTAAATTAGCATCTGATACTCCTGCGTGATTGAGTGCCTCTAATGCCATTCCACCAGCAATAGAAGCATCACCAATTACTGCAATATGAGTTTGAGAATTGTTTTGTTGATTTGCCAAGGCCATCCCCAAAGCTGCCGATATTGAAGTTGATGCATGACCCGTTCCAAAAGCATCGAAAATACTTTCTTCTCGACTCGGAAATCCACTGAGTCCACCAAATCGGCGGTTTGTTGAAAATTGATTTCTTCTTCCCGTGATGATTTTATGACCATAAGCTTGGTGACCAACATCCCATATGAGTTGATCGATCGGAGTTTTAAAAACATAGTGAAGTGCAAGCGTAAGTTCAACCACACCTAGGCTGGCTCCTAAGTGTCCTTGTTTAGTTGATACAACATCAATAATTTCTTGGCGTAACTCATTTGCTAGTTGAGTTAAATCCTCAACATTAAGCTTTCGAAGTTCTTCAGGAGTATCGATTTTTTTTAAAATGGATTCTTTCTTCACAAAGCAAAGGTAGGAGTAAATTCAGGATTATGAATTGTGAAATGCTTACTTTTAGGGATGGATTTGAATGATGAGTACTTTATGAAGAAAGCCCTTGAACAAGCAGAAATGGCTTTTGAGTTGGATGAGGTTCCTGTTGGGGCTGTTGTAGTAGTTGGTCAGCGAATTATAGCTAGGGCACATAATCTCACCGAACGTTTAAAAGATGTTACTGCTCATGCCGAAATGCAGGCCATTACCGCTGCTGCTCATTTTTTAAACGGGAAGTATTTAAAAGGGTGCACACTCTACGTTACTCTTGAGCCATGTGTAATGTGTATGGGAGCATTGTACTGGAGTCAATTGGATCGAATTGTTTTTGGTGCAGCAGATCCTAAGAGAGGTTTTGTTGCGAAAGGAATCCAAGCCCACCCCAAAACCAAAGTCCAAGGGGGGATTTTGGCGGAGGCTTCTGCATTTGTTTTAGAAGATTTTTTTAAAAAAAAGAGATAAAAAAAAGCACCCGATCAAGGTGCTTTTTAAATAATCAAAATAAAATGTTTCTATAGAACCTGAATTTGTCCTGCAACTTTTCCTTTTCTACCTTCTTCTTCAACATATTCTACTTTGTCGCCCTCATTGAGAGTTACCCCGTCAAGAGACGTTACATGGACAAAAATGTCCTCACCTGTTTCATCATTAGTTATGAAACCATAACCTTTTGATGGATTAAAAAACTTTACTGTGCCTGTCATGATAATGATAACGATAATTAGTGAAAATACAAATTTACGTATTTGTTTGAAAATCAAACATTAAATTTGCCAAAAAAACAAAAACTCATTTTTTTTTATTTTTTTTCATATTCATTTTGCTTAAATTTTCATTGGTTAGGGTATAATCTGATATTTTTTTGTCTTTCCAACGATGATAAAGAAATAGGGGTAAATAAATAAAAGCTCCAAATAAAACTCCCATTCCAATTATTTTTTCACCTTGGTTATAATTAAGTGTTTCTTTAACATAGTATCCTCTAAACAGAACAGCCAAAAAGGTAATAAATAAAATTCTGAGTACGTATTTCATAAAATTTTTTAAAAACGCTTATTCTTCAAGTCAATTCACTAATTCGAATTAATTCTCTCCGGTAGACGGATAATAATTTAGACTTCGATACAAACCCCAAGAAGGTTCCATTTTTTAAAACGGGTAAATTCCATGCGCTGCTGTCTTGAAATTTACGCATAATTATTTTTATACTGTCTTTTTCATAATGGATTACATTTGGGGGGCTGTGCATTATGGAGCGAACATATAAAGTTTCGTATAATGAGCTATCGAACATAAATTCTCTTACATCATCAAGCAGAACGATTCCAATAAGTGCTTTTTCTTCGTTTAAAACAGGGAATAAGTTTCTCTTTGATTTAGCTACGCCTTCATTGAGCATAGCCCCAAAAGTCATTGATGGATTAAGCGTGCAGAAATCTTTTTCAATTAGTTTGTCTAATTGCATCAACAAAAGTACGTTGTCATCTTTGTCGTGGGTCAGCAAAGCATCTTTTTGCACCAATTCTTTGGTGTAAACGGTTGTGGGTACAAAATATTTAGAAAGCGCAAAGGCTAATGAAGCCGTTATCATTAAGGGTAAAAATAAGGCGTAGCCTCCAGTAAGTTCTGCTATCAGAAATATTGCAGTAAGTGGAGCATGGAGAATACCTGCAATCATTCCTGCCATTCCAACCAGAGTAAAGTTACTTACTGAAATGGGAACATTTGAGATTCCAAAAGCATTAATGATTTTCGCAAAAGAGTGTCCAAGGGCACTCCCCATAAATAAGGCAGGGGCAAACACACCTCCTTTTCCTCCAGCACCAAAAGTAAGACTTGTAGCAATTACTTTAAAAATGACAAGACCGATGAGTAAGAAAATAATCGTCCAAGTTTGATCAAAATCTTCAACCAAAAACGAGGTTCCTATTGCGGCATTGTAATCTTCTCTTAGCAAATTATTTATGGTGGTAAAACCTTCTCCATACAAAGGGGGAATGGCAACAATTAGTAAACTCAATAAAAAACCACCGACTAATATCCGCTGAAAACCTTTGAGCTTGGCTTCAAAAAATTGTTCAATCCACAAATAAACTTTAGTGAAATAGATTGCACTTAGGCCAGCGATTAAGCCAAAAATCATGTAATATCCAATGTGATTGAGATTGAAAAAATCAATCAGTTCGAAGGGTAAAAGTTGCGTTGATCCAAAAAAGGAATAGGTTGTCAAAAGCGCGGATACCGATGCAAAAAGTAATGGGAGTAAAGAAGCTAATGTCAAATCCAAACTGAATACTTCAATTGCAAATATTATTGCGGCAATTGGAGCCTTAAAAATTGCAGACATTGCTCCTGCTGCGGCACAACCAATCAGCAAGCTCCGAGAGGCTTGATTGAGGTGCAGTAGTCGAGATAAATTAGATGCAATACTTGCACCTCCCGAAACCGTAGGACCTTCTAATCCGGCTGATCCCCCAAATCCAATCGTAATTGGGGCTGTCAAGATTGAGGAAAACATTTGATATGCAGGAATGATTCCTTTCCTCTTTGACAAAGAATATAAAACGGATGGGATTCCATGATTTACGGGTTTTTTTATTCCAAACCGAATAATTCCCAGGGTTATAATAATTCCGATCGTAGGAAAAATAAAATAAAACAGGGATTGATACCCAAGATTTAAATTCGTAATTAATTCTTTAAAAAAATAGGTGCTATTTTTCATTGCTGCAGCGAACAAACCAGAAGTTACGCCAACAACAATACTGATAAAGTGAATGAATTGTTTATTCGGAATGTTTTTGATTCTCCAAATCAGGAATTTTTTTAATCTCAAATTCCACTGAAATGACATTATTTTTTGGGTTTAAGTTTGAGATTAAGTTCGTCTAATTGATCTGGATCAATAGTGGCTGGTGCATTAATCATCAAATCACGGCCGCTGTTATTTTTTGGGAAAGCAATAAAATCTCGAATGGTTTCTTGTCCTCCTAGGAGGGCAACCAATCGATCTAATCCTAGTGCGATTCCACCATGGGGAGGGGCACCGTATTGGAAAGCCTCCATTAAAAACCCAAATTGTGCTTGAGCTTCTTCTTTTGTAAAACCAAGTAAATCAAACATGATTTCCTGAGTTTTTTTATCGTGTATCCGAATAGAACCTCCACCAATTTCATTTCCGTTTAAAACCAAATCATATGCATTTGCATTTACTGCTTCAGGCTTTGTTGCCAGCAGTTCAATTTGCTCTGGTTTTGGAGCTGTAAAGGGGTGGTGCATGGCATGAAAACAGTTATTTTCTTCATCCCATTCTAAGAGAGGGAAATCTATCACCCATAGTGGCGCAAATACTTCTGGGTCTCGAAGTCCAAGTTGTTCGGCTAATTCCATTCTGAGTGCTGAAAGTTGTGAGCGTGTGTCATTGGTTTCTCCTGCTATTATCAAAATGAGGTCTCCAGCTGAAGCTTGTGTTGCAGTTGCCCAGTCCTCTAGGTCACTTTGGGAATAAAATTTATCTACAGAAGATTTATAACTTCCATCCTCATTACATTTAACCCAAATCAGACCACTGGCTCCAATTTGAGGTCGCTTTACCCAATCAATTAAAGCATCAATTTGTTTCCGTGTGAAGGATGCAGCTCCAGGGACTGCAATTCCAACGATTAATTCTTTTTGATCAAAAACTTGAAAGCCTTTTCCTTTTGCCCGTTCTGTGAGCTCACAAAACTCCATTCCAAAACGGATATCTGGCTTGTCGTTCCCGTATTTTTTAATAGCTTCGCTGTAGGTTATCCGAGGAATTTCATCAATGGTTATTCCTTTAATTTCTTGGAGTAAGTGTTTTAAAAGACCTTCAAAACGATTTAGAATATCTTCTTGTTCTACAAAAGTCATTTCACAATCAATCTGCGTAAATTCGGGTTGTCTATCTGCGCGTAAGTCTTCGTCACGAAAGCATTTAACAATTTGAAAATACTGATCCAATCCTCCAACCATAAGAAGTTGCTTGAAAGTTTGAGGAGATTGAGGTAAAGCATAGAATTCGCCTGAATTTATTCGAGAGGGTACCACAAAATCTCGAGCTCCCTCTGGAGTAGATTTGATTAAGTAGGGTGTTTCTACATCAATAAAATTATGTGCAGATAAATAATTTCGAATGGCTAAACTTACTTTTGAGCGAAAAATCAAATTTTCTCTTACAGGGTTTCTTCTAATATCAAGATATCGGTATTGCATGCGCAATTCCTCTCCACCATCTGTCTCGTTTTCAATGGTAAAGGGTGGAGTTTTTGAAGCGTTAAGGATTTGAAAATCTTCTGCTAAAATTTCGATAGAACCCGTATTAATTTTCGGGTTTTTTGACACTCTTTCGATTACCGTTCCCTGAACTTGTATTACAAATTCACGACCCAGATTTTGTGCTTTTTCCAACATTTTTTTGTCGGTACGTTCTTCATCGAAAATGATTTGAGTAATTCCGTATCGATCTCTAAGATCTATCCATATTACAAAGCCTTGGTTCCGTATTTTTTGTACCCAACCTGCAAGGGTAACTCTATTGCCTACATCAGAGAGATTCAACTCTCCACAATTATTTGTTCTTAACATAATTCAATAATTCTTTGCAAAGATATTAAGTTAAGCTTCTTTATGAGGAACGAAACGCTTTAATCTTCAATTTAAATCGATAAACGAGGTAAAAACAAGCCGGAACAATTACTAATGTCAAAAAGGTAGCAAAGGTTAAACCAAAAATTACTGTCCATGCTAGTGGTCCCCAGAAAATTACGTTGTCACCTCCAATGTAAATTTTTGAATCCCATTCGGTTACTAAGGAAAAGAAATCAATATTAAGCCCTGTAGCAAGTGGAATAAGCCCTAAGATGGTTGTTATTGCAGTTAGAAGTACAGGACGTAAACGGGCTGCTCCTCCCAATACAATTGCTTCTCTTGCCTCGATTCTGGGCAGCATTTGTTCAAAGGGTATACCCAATTCTTCTTTTTTTCGAGCAATTAAGAGTTGGGTGTAATCAATTAGTACCACTCCATTGTTTACTACAATTCCAGAGAGAGAAATGATTCCCATCATAGTCATCATAATTACAAAGGGCATTCCGAACAAACTGATTCCATACAATACTCCTGTAAAACTCAAAAAGATTGAAAGAAGTATGATTAGTGGATTGGATATCGAATTGAATTGAAGTACCAATAAAAATAAAATAAAACCTAAAGCAGTAACCAAGGCTCCTAATAAGAAATTCATATTGGCTTCTTGTTCTGCAACCTCTCCAGTAAATTCAAAATCAATTCCCTTGGGGAAACCTTTGAACCCTTCTATACTTTCTTTGACGTGATCTACCACTTCATTAGCATTATACCCTGCAAGTACAGCCGAATAAACAGTAACTACTCGTCTTAGCTCTTTGTGTTTTATGGCACTGAAAGAAACTGAATTATCCATTTCCACAATAGCACTTATTGGAATTTCTTTAATTCTACCGGTTGCTTGATCTCTAAACACAATATATTGATCCAACAATGCGGTGGTGTTACTTCTGTCGGATTCATCAAAGCGGACATTAATGTCGTAATCTTCTCCATCCTTTTTATAGATTCCAGTCTTTTCACCGAATATTGATCGTCTTAATTGTTGACCAATTTGTCCACCTGCTACTCCAAGAGCACCAGACTTTTTTCTGTCGATATTAATGGCTAAGCCTGGTTTACTTTTGTTAACGTCAATTTTAATTTCCTCTACTCCTAAAATATTTTCATTTCCTAAGTAAATTTTTAATTGTTCTGCAACCGTAATTAACTCATCATAGTCATCTCCTTTGAGTTCAATGTTTAAGGGATAACCTACAGGAGGTCCTGCAGCTTCTTTTTCGACAGAAACATATAGTCCTGCAAAACGATCGTGAAGCTTTGCTTGAATCTCGGTTCTTAAATCTTCGCTTGAGAATCCTTTTCTAAGTTTGAATTCAGACATGGTAAGGGTGATTTTACCTTTATGTGGCATGTCTTGATCTCCTCCTTTATCAGTTTCTGGATTCTGTGCTCCAGCACCAACCATGGATACATTCGAATCAATCATAAAGTTTGAACCTGAAATTTCATCAATGTATTTGTCTTGAGAAATTACCTTTAAAACTTCTGCCTCTACTAATTTAGTGGTCTTGTTGGTTTTATTTATTGAGGTTCCTTCAGGATATTCTATGTAAATAAAAATTTGTTGAGGTTGATTTTCAGGGAAAAATTCAACTTTTGGAGAGGCTAGCCCCAGAATAATAAAAGACGAAAAAAGAAGCCCAATCGTTGAAAATAAAAACACATAAGGCATCTTTCCTGTTAAAGCAAATCGCAAAACTTTAGTGTATGCTTTTTCTAATTTAACTAGAGTTACGTTTTGAAAATAAACGGCCCAATTTTTAATTAAAAACTTATAAGTCCAAAACAATAAAGTAGTTAAGATCATCAAAGTTCCTAACCCTCTAATTGTTCCTGTATTAAAAACCAAAATAAGACCTAAACCTCCTAATATAAAAGTTAGTCGCCAAAGACTTTTTTGACTAATCTCGCGATCTTCAACTTCCATAAATTTAGAGACCAACATGGAATTGAAAAATATGGCTACAATCAAAGAAGACCCTAAAACAATTGAAAGTGTTATGGGGAAGAAGACCATGAATTTACCAATGGTGCCTGGCCAGAATCCAAGAGGTACAAATGCCGCTATAGTTGTTGCAGTAGATATGATGATTGGATAAGCGATTTCACCTATTCCTTTTTTAGCTGCTTCAATCGCTGTCATACCCTCTTTTTCCATCAAACGGTAAGCGTTTTCTACAACTACAATACCATTATCAACCAACATTCCGAGTCCCATAATGAGACCAAAAAGCACCATGGTGTTTATGGTTTGTCCCAAAAAACCTAAAATCATAAAAGACATAAACATTGACATTGGAATTGCAAAACCAACAAATAGGGCGTTGCGAAACCCAAGGAAAAACATCAAGACCGTTATTACTAATATTACCCCAAAAATGATGTTGTTTGCCAAGTCGCTTACAATATTTTTTGTAGTATTTGATTGATCATTAGAAATGTCAACTTGGATGTAGGATGGAAAATCGTTTGCAACAACTTCACCTAAAATGTCTCTGATTTTTTCAACAGATCGGATTAAGTTTTTGCCGCTTCGCTTTTTTACATCAAGAACAATTGCAGCTTGACCATCAAGTCTAGCAAATGAATTTTTTTCTTTTTCTTTAAAGGTGATCGAAGCAACATCTCCGAGGTAAAGTACTCCATTTTGTGTTTTAATAACAAACTTTTCGAGTTCTTCTGGGCTTTCAATTTCTCCTAGGACTCGGATGTTTCGACGCAGACCGTCCCCAACAATATTTCCTGCCGATATGGTTCTGTTTCCCCGAGAAATTGCATTAATGACGTCATCAAAAGATACGGTTGCAGCATTCATTTTCAGAAGATCTAAAGAGACTTCTACTTCAAAGTCTTGTACTCCGCGAAGAGCCACTTCTTTGATTTCGGACATTTGTTCGATCTTTTCTTGAAGGAATTCTCCATAAAATTTCATTTCTTCTATGGGAAGGTCACCACTAAGGCCTATGTTAAGGATAGGGATTTCCTCAGACAAACTAAATTCAAATGCAGTGGGTTCGACTTTAGCATTATTAAAAGTAGGCCAGTCTGCACTTGAGGTAACAGCATCAATTTTATCTTTTACCTTTATTTTAGCACTCTCTTTTGTTATGTTTTCATCAAACTCTACTGTAATTAGAGATACGTTTTCTAAAGAAGTTGAGGTTATTTTAACCAGGTTAGGAACGCCTTTTAATTCTTCTTCCAAAGGATCTGTAATTAGGCGTTCAATGTCTTCTGCAGTATTTCCTGGAAATACAGAACTAACAAATACTTCGTTGGTATTTATTTCTGGATAGTTTTCTCTTGGCATGCTCAAGTAGGATGCGACTCCCAAGAAAAAGAATAAAGAAATAATAACATAAATCACAGTACTGTGATCTATTGCCCAAGAGGAGAGTGAAAATTCTTTTAATTCGGATGATTTTTTCATGGGTCTGTTTTGTTTGAGTCCTTTGTGTTATTTCTTTTAAATGTTTTTTACTAATTGTTGATCTTTGATCAAGCGAATTCCATCTTCCACAACACGATCTCCGGGTTCAAGTCCTTCAAGAATTTCAACTTTATTGTTTGATGTTTTCCCCAGCTTCACAAAAGTTTTTATCACTTTGAAAGTATTTTGGGCTTGATCCTCAACTTGTAGTTTGTAAACATAACTTTCTCCTTTTTGATTTTCTAAAATGTTTTTTATGGGAACAAGTATGGCCTCAGGATTTGAGTAATTATTAACTTCAATTTCAACAGACATATTGGGTTTCAATTTTCTATTTGTATTGTCTAACGAAATTTCTATTCTGAAAGAGCGGTTGTTTGGATTTATAAAATTTCCGACTGCACTTATTTTTTCCTCAATCTGTATTCCCAAAACGGGAACAAAAATTCTAACAGCTATGTCTTTTTGAATATTTGGAAGATGCTTTTCAGGTATTTCAGCAGTAGCTTTCATTTGATTGAGGTTAATAATTCTAATAATAGGTGTTGATCCTGGGATAAGGTTACTTCCACTATCAGCGATGATATGATCAATGATTCCGCTGAAAGGAGCAACTATTTTAGTTTTTGCTACTTGATCGTTCATCTGAGAAACCCCTTTTTTGAGGCTTAGGTATTGAGTTTTGGCTTGTAAAAACTGAATTTCGGAGCCTATTTTTTTATCCCAAAGGCGTTTTTGTCTGGCAAAAGTAGTTTGGGCAAGTTTTAACTGAAGCTTCATTTGTTCCAATTGATCCTTTAATCCCCCATCAGACAATTCAGCAATTAAAGCTCCTTTTTCTATTTTTTGTCCTTCACTAACATGAATTTTTTTGAGTAATCCGGGGATCTCCGGATAAATGATAACATTTTTGTCAGTTTCGAGTGACCCTTGAAATGAAACGAAGTGTTTAAAGGACTCATTCTGAAGTTCTATCGAGCCTACCAAAGCAAACTTTTGTCTAATGTCTTTATCAGCCAAAGATTTGTTCAATAACTCCAATTCTTTCTGTAATCGATTGATGGTTTTTACATGAGTTGTTTTTTGAACTTGAATTTCTTCTAAAGTACCTTGGTCTATAATTTCTGAAACACTTTTTTTATCGGTTGATCCACATTGGATAAAACTCATCAGGGTTAGGAGTGAAATTAATTTTTTCATTACGTTTTTACTTAGGGTTATTGATTATGATGTCTAGGGCTGTTTTTTTGGATATGATCTCTTTCATGGATAGAATGTAATTTTGCTGTCTGTTGAATAATTGGAGTTGTGCTTGGCGGAGTTCGAAACTGCTCGCCAGTCCCTCAAAAAATTTAGTTTTATTTTTCTTTTCAATACGAGTCGCAAGGTCCAATTGATTTTTTGCGTTGTTGTAGTTTCTTATGGACAGTTGATAATTGTTTTTTGCCTGTTCATATTCTACAAAAACTTCACTTTTTGTTTCTTTAAAAGATGTTTTAGCCTGCTCAAAAGAAATTTTAGCTTTTTGAGTGGAGGCGGTTCTTCCAAAGGAACTGAAAATGGGAATACGTACCCTTACCCCAAAGGCCGAGGATCCAAACCATTTTTGATCTTTATCCGTAAAACCAAAGCTGTCATTATTTCCCACATACATTCCGTTTATAAAAGCTTCAAAACTTGGAAGTGATTTTGCTCGCTCGAGTTTGTATAGCAACTTTTCGGAAGTAATTTGACCCTCAGCGATTCGCAAATCAATGTTATTTTCATAGCCTAGATTCTCTTGTTTTAGAATGAGATGGGTTAGAGATAATCTCTCTAAATCATCGGTTAGTTTTAGAAAAGAATCGAGTTCAAGACCAAGTAGTAGTTTTAATATTTTTTGGGAAAGTTCCAAAGTGTTTTGATTGTAATCGAGTTGACTGTTTAGAGAAGCAAGAGTGAGTTGAAGCTGTTCAACACTTTCTTCTTCTACAAAACCCGCACGGAAGAGTTGATGAACTTCTTCAATATTTTGTGAAGTGGTTTCAATATTTTTTTCTAATAAATTAACACTTTGTTGAACTGTAATTGCATTTAAATAGGCCTCAACAATTGCACGACGTACCTCTAATTGTGTTTTTTCAAGAAAATTTTCGGCAACTTCTATGAAATGCTTAATTCCCATTACTCCAACCACATAACTCCCGTCAAATAAAAGTTGATTGAGTTCAACAGAACCCACTGCAGATTGTTTTGTTCCAAAAGTAATTTCCGAAAACTCCCCAACAGGACCACCAAATATTTCTGCAGGGATTAAAGAAACCGGTAGCTCAATATTGTTTTGATAATTGAGATTAGCCCTTATCTGAGGAAATCCTATTGAAAGAGTTTCCCATTTTTTTTTATGGGCTTTTTGAAACTCCCGATCAGCATTTTGCAAGGTTAGATTATGCTGCATTCCCCATTCGACAGCCTCTTGAAGTGATATTGCTTCAGGAGTTTCCTGAGCTGACAGGGTGGTTGTACCCCAACTTAAAAGAAGGTAGAGAAGTGTTTTTTTCATAATGATTTTAGCTAGTAGATTTGAAGTCGATTAATGTTTTTAATCCTTTTTGTGTTACAAGGGCTCTAAGATGATAATCCAAGTAGTTTTCAAATAAGGTTTCAATTTTAAATTTTTCAATGGGGAACATTTCAATGTCTCGTATTCCTCGCATACCGTTTAAATATAGACGTGAAATAAATTCAACATCGATTTCATTTCTAAATAATCCGGAATCAACTCCTAATTGAAGACTTGTTTTTACCATTTCTCCTAAATATTGATATTCTTTTCTTCTCAATTCATCATAAATTTTGGGATAGTATTTTTGTAGTTGATAAATAGGAGAGCTCTTTTCGTTTCTGATATACTTCATAGCTTCCATTTTTACATGATGGAGCTCTACAATGGGATTTGCAGCCTTTCTTTTAATGTCAATAATGTCTTGGGTAACTTTTTCAAAAATGGAATTGGCAACCACGCTAACCAATTGGTGTTTATTTTCAAAATGAATATATAATGTTTTTTTTGAAATCCCCATCGAGACTGCAAGGTCATCCATGGTTACACTTTTAAAACCTAATTGTAGAAAAAGTTTGGATGCTTGTTCAATTATAGAATTTTTCATTGAAGGGAAAATTGTAGTAGGTTCAAAAATTCATTAAGTATTGTTAAATAATTTTTTTTGCAAATATACTTAGGAAACTATAAAAACCAAAATAGTTTCCCAAGTATTTTTATTCCATTTTTAATGAGATAAAAAAGATTAATTTTGTAAAAAAAAATTACTGTGCTGATACACTATCAATCTGCTTTTTTAAAATTCATGAAAAAGCAATTAACCAATCCAAAGCCTGAAACTTTATATGAACCTACATCTTATATTATGGAAATAGGGGGGAAGCGAATACGTCCTGTTTTGGCCTTATTGGCGGCCGATGCAGTCAATGACTCTTTTGAACAGGCACTCCCAGCAGCATTATCTGTTGAGGTTTTTCATAATTTTAGTTTGATTCATGATGATATTATGGATGAAGCTCCACTGAGGAGAGGTAAAGATACCGTTCACCAAAAATGGAATGTCAACACTGCTATTCTTTCAGGGGATGTTATGTTGGTTTGGGCTTATGAGTGCCTCAATGTTTATTCAGGAGATCTATTCAAAGAATTGACCACTTTGTTGAGTATGACTGCTCGAAAAGTTTGTGAGGGACAGCAGTACGATATGGATTTTCCAACTCAATTGTTAGTGTCTCAAGAGGAATATATTGAAATGATTCGATACAAAACAGCCGAACTTTTGGGTTGTTCTCTTCAGATGGGGGCTTTATGTGGTGGTGTTTCCAAAGCTGCAAGTCAGCCTTTCTATGATTTTGGTATTGATTTGGGTATAGCTTTTCAATTACAAGACGATTATTTGGATGCATTTGGGGATCCTAGAACATTTGGAAAACAGGTTGGAGGTGATATTATTGAAAACAAAAAAACAATGCTTTATCTTCTTGCGCTAGAAAAAAGTAATGCTGAAAACAAAATGGTTTTAGAAAGTTTATTTGGAACTAACCCTACCAATCCTTCTCAAAAAATAGAACAAGTTAAAACCTTGTTTCTGGCAACAGGAGCTGCTGATCAAATTCAACATATTATAAGTGATTACAACCAAAAAGCATTGGATCGATTAGACCACTTTCCTATTGAGAACAAAAAGAAAGAAATTTTTAAAACCTTTTCTAAGCAATTGATGCAAAGAAAACTGTAATTAAAATATGCGTTTCCAAAGAGCGCTAATAAAAAGTCCAACTGGAAAACTAAGCATGATTTTGAGTTCTTCTAAAAAAGTAGTCTTCTCATCCAAAAATTTAAAAATTAGTTCTGGATTATTTTTTTTGAACATGATTGAAAAAAGCAGGTAACCTTTCTCATTGTGTCTGTTCAAAACATCTAAAAATAAAAGATCATAAAACCAAAAACGATTTTTTTGCTTCATTTGATTTAGAGGTTTTCCTGTTTTTAAAAAGGATATGGTTTTTTTTGCTTTACGAATCGTTTTTTTAAAAGTATACCCCGTACTGCTTTTAGTCCAACCCCCAGCAGTTCCTATATGCATGATATTGGCCGTATTATTTTTCCAAAAAGGATATGCTGTCATTGGAATACTTCCTTGTTCCCGATCTTCTACAACTATTTTCCCTGCATTTTTTCTGTTTAAATACTCCAAAATAGCTTCTTCATATTCTTTATCCTCTAAAAGTTCTGCAGAGAAAAGCGTGTATTCTATCAAGGCTTTATTTTTGGAAAAAGGAAGAACATAAATAAAACGGGTATTTCCTTTTTGGGGAAGATCAAAGTCCATGAATTGAATGGTTTCAGGGTCAAAAATTGGATGCTCTGTATTTACAAACCAACCAATAAAATGTTGGTGTAAGAGGGGGTATTTTTGGTTTTTACTAATGTGAGTTGAGGGAGGGATACTCGAAAACACTTTTTTTGCCCTGTAGGATTTTTTTTTCCCCAATACATGAACCTCTTTTCCCTTATCGTTTAATGATAAGACTTCTTCCACTAAAAATGTTATGTTCGATTTCTTTTCAAGGATTTCGTGCGATTTTTTATAAAAATCTTCCCCACGAATCATTTTGTATTGGAACGGATTGAGATCTATTTTTTTTTTAAAGTGAGCTGCCTTGAATTCTGCAGAGTTCCAAACTTTGTGAGTAATAGGATTCCAAACAGAATTTTTTGCTTCCCAAAAACACCAAGTTCTATCGTTTTGACTTTTGATTCCCTTTTCAAGAATCAGAACCTTTTTATTTTGAAAGTAGGGGTCATTTCCAAACATTTGAGCAAGAATCAAACCCGACGCTCCACCCCCACAAATAATATAGTCATAATGGTTTTGGTTTTCCATAATATTACCTAAAAATAAAGATTTCAAATGGATACACAGAGTTATTTGACTATTTTTGAAAAATATTTTTAAAATCAAGTCCAAATGGAAACCGTGATAGCATTTTTTGAAAAAACTGACCCCGTATTGGGAGCTTTGTACGCTACCATATTTACGTGGGGATTGACTGCTTTTGGAGCTTCATTTGTTTTCTTTTTTAAAACTATGAATCGAGCTGTTTTAGACGGAATGCTTGGTTTTACAGGTGGGGTAATGGTTGCTGCAAGTTTTTGGAGTTTATTGGCTCCAGGAATCGAAATGAGTCCAGGCGAAGGTTTTCTTAAAGTAATGCCAGCCGCAATAGGTTTTGGATTGGGGGCTCTATTTATTTTTGCCTTAGATAAAATTTTGCCACACATACACATCAACTTTAAAGAGAGCGAGGGGATCAAAACTCCTTGGCATAGAACCACTTTGTTGGTATTAGCAATTACTCTTCACAATATTCCCGAAGGTCTAGCAGTAGGTGTACTTTTTGGAGGGGTAGCAGCTGGATTACCAGAAGCATCAATCGCTGGCGCCGTAGTTTTGGCACTTGGTATTGGAATACAAAATTTCCCAGAGGGTATTGCTGTATCGATGCCACTTAGACGCCAAGGAATAAGTCGTTTCAAAAGTTTTTGGTACGGACAATTGTCAGCTGTAGTAGAGCCTATTGCAGCAGTTATAGGGGCAGTTGCAGTTACTTTTTTTACTCCCATACTTCCTTATGCTTTGGCTTTTGCAGCTGGAGCAATGATTTTCGTGGTGGTTGAAGAGGTAATCCCCGAAACCCAACAAGACAAGTATACCGACATCGCAACTCTTGGATTTATCGGAGGATTTATTGTGATGATGTCTTTAGATGTTGCCTTGGGTTAGTCGTTTTCTTTATTTTCAATTCCATTCCAACCTTGTGCAGTTAATTCAATTTGTTGGCCCAGTCCAGTAACCATATTGTATCCAGAAGCAACTTCTGTCATGTGACCAATAATACTTAGATGTGGATGACCCTTTATCTTTTCAAAATCACTTTGTTCTATCGTAAATAAAAGTTCGTAATCCTCCCCACCATTGAGGGCAGCGGTTGTACTATTTATTTTGAATTCTTCACAGCTTTTTAAAACTTCTGGATCGACAGGAATTTTATCCTCATAAATTTGACACCCTAATTTTGAAGCTTTTGAAAGGTGCAAAATTTCTGAGGAAAGTCCATCGCTAACATCAATCATAGCAGTTGGTTTTACTTCTAAATCCTTGAGAAGAGCTTTGATGTCAACTCTAGACTCAGGCTTGAGTTGTCTTTCAATACAGTAACTGTATTCGGATAGGTCGGGTTGAGACTGAGGATTAACTTGAAAAACTGCTTTTTCACGTTCCAAAACTTGAAGTCCCATGTACGCTGCTCCCAGATCACCAGTAACTACAACAAGATTTCCTTCTTTTGCTCCATTTCTAAAAGCAATCTCATCTTTACTTGCTTTTCCAATTGCAGTAACTGAAATCATCAGGCCTTTAGTAGAACTTGTTGTGTCTCCACCAACCAAATCCACCTTATAATTCTTACATGCCAAATGGATTCCCAGATAGAATTCTTCAAGTGCTTCCAAGGGAAATCTATTGGAAACAGCAATGGAGACTGTAATCTGTGTTGCAACAGCATTCATTGCATAAATATCGGAGAGATTTACCATTACTGCTTTGTAACCCAAGTGTTTGAGAGGCATATAGCTCAGGTCAAAATGAACCCCTTCGATTAGTAAATCTGTTGAAACTAATGTTTCATCTTTGCCGTGTTGAATTACAGCTGCGTCATCACCAATACCGAATTGTGTGGATGAGTCTTTGATTTCAAAGCTTTTTGTAAGAGTTTCAATTAATGCAAATTCACCTAAGGTGGCAATCGGAGTTTTGGGAATGTTTTTATCTTCTAGCATGCTGCAAAAATAAGAGGTTTATACAAATAAATCCATAGGTTTTGGCAAGGTTCTTGGATAGTTTATATTTGATTGCTAATTGATTAATTAATGAAAAAGTTTATTGAGCTTCTTTTTTTATCTTTTCTATTTTTGATCGGATGTTCGAAAGATGCTGTTAAAGAAGCAGATGATCCGGTTGATCCAGATTCTTACAATCCTGTACCTGAACCAAAACCACTGATAGTTCCTCCAAGTGGATTGGTTTTATGTAATGGAGGTTTGGCAGGAGATTATCCTTGTTTGGGATATGATCTTCAATCCATAGTTTCTTTATCTGTAATGGGGGCAACCGCGGGGAATGACAGTTGGGGATGGACTGATTCACAATCTGGGAAAGAATACGTTCTGATGGGATTAGATAATGGCACCGCTTTTATTGATATTAGCAAACCAGATCAACCTGTTTTTTTAGGAAAATTAAATTCTGCTAGTGTCTCGAGCATTTGGAGGGATATAAAAGTTTTTCAAGATCATGCATTTATTGTAAGTGAAGCTCAAAATCACGGTTTACAAGTTTTTGATTTGACACGCTTGCGTGATATAACAGAAGAACAAAAGTTTACTGCTGATGTTCGAATGACTGGATTTGGGAATGCTCATAACATAGCCATCAACGAAGTAAGTGGATATGCTTATGTTGTTGGAAGCGATCTTTATCAAGGAGGCCCTGCATTTATAGACATCAATGATCCAACGAACCCAACTTTAGTTGGAGGTTTTGGAGACGAATCCTACACCCATGATGCTCATATTATAACTTATGAGGGCCCTGATACTGAATATCAAGGAAAAGAAATCTTGTTTGGTAGTAACAGTGATGGAGGAGAAAACAATCAGCTTATTATTGTTGATGTTAGTGATAAAACAGCACCCAAACTGATTTCAAATATCACCTATAGTAGTGGGGGATATACTCATCAAGGTTGGTTGGCAGAAGATTTCCGGTATTTTTATTTAGGAGATGAACTGGATGAATATCGATATGGAAACCTTTCTAAAACATTGGTTTTTGACCTAGAGGATTTAGACAATCCAATCTTACATCATACTTACTTGGGAACCACAGCTGCAATTGATCACAATGGGTATACTAGGGGAGATTCTTTTTTTTTAGCAAACTATACTGCTGGCTTTCGTGAAATAGACATTCAAAACATAGGTTCAAGAGAAATGGAAGAAGTAGGTTTTTTTGATACTTTCCCAAACCATGACAATCCTACTTTTGACGCTGTTTGGAATGTATATCCATATTTTGAAAGTGGAGTAATTGTAATAAGCGATTCCAATTCTGGACTTTTTTTGGTTAAAGCAAGTCAATAAAATCATATGCGTTTTATATTTCTGATTGTAACTTTATTCCTTTTGAGTTGTGAAAAAACAGATCTCAATACATACTTGTACCCCAAAATTCAGGGAGAATTATCGTGGGTAAAAATTTTTGGAGGAACTGATGAAGATATTGCCCATGCAATTATTCAAACTCAAGATGGAGGATTTGCAGTTTTTGGAAATACAAAAAGTAATGACGGTGATATTACTGATAAGATTTATGAAGGAAGTGATCTTTGGTTGCTTAAATTTAATGCTGATGCAGAACTGGAGTGGAGCAAAACCTATGGTGGATCTGGAGATGATCGAGGTCATTCTTTAGTTCAAACAACAGATGGTGGGTATATGTTGTTGGGATACAGTAAAAGTTCAGATGGAATTGCAAGTAATAACCAAGGACAACACGATAATTGGATCATTCGAGTTGATGACCTGGGAGTCTTTATGTGGGAACGGAGTTTTGGTTTTTTGGGACATGATCATGCTTACAATATAATTCAAACCTCAGATGGAGGTTTTTTGTTTAATGGTTTTCTTGATGTCACTGCATCGAATGGAGCAGGGAATAAGGCTGATGATAAATCATCTTCTCGTCATGGTGTAGGAGAATTTTGGTGCCATAAAATTGATGCTCAAGGGACCTTAGAGTGGCGAAATTATTTTGGAGGAACAAGTAACGACAGATCTTACGATTCAGTTGAATTAGAAAATGGAAACTTTGTTTTAGTCGGAACGTCAGAGAGTGCTGATGTTGATATAACTAACCCAAAGGGGAGCTATGATATTTGGGTAGTTACCCTTGATAGTAAGGGACAGCTTCTTTGGGAAAAATCTTTTGGGGGGACTCAGGTAGATAGAGCTAATGCTGTTTTAGAGGATCAAAACGGTAATATTGTTGTTTTTGGGAATAGTTTTAGTTCTGATGGAGATATAAGTTACTCCAAAGGAAGTTCAGATTTTTGGATTATTACCCTAGATTTTAATGGAGAATTACTTTCAGAAGCCTCATTTGGCGGCTCAGACTTTGACTTAGGGAGAGGACTTACAAAAGGTTCTGGAGGATTTTTATGGGCTGCAGGTTATTCTAGAAGCAAGAATGGTGATGTCTCCCAAAATAATGGAGATAATGATATGTTGGTTCTGCGAATATCTCCTGACAATATTGCCGTTAATAGCATTTCTTTTGGAGGTTCTGGACTCGATCTAGCCCATGATATTATTGAATTATCTTCAGGAAAAATAATCGTTGTTGGTGAAACAGAAAGCACTGACGGAATTTTTACACAAAATCAAGGCAACAAGGATTTGGTCATAGTTCAAATTCATTAGTATTTTATATTTCTTTATTAAGTATATCTATATTAGATTATAGGACTTAGTGGACTAAATATCCTATCTTTGAATTTAATTAAAAAAAAGTTTAAATAGTTATGATTAAGGTATCTGAATCAGCAAAAATAAAAGTATCCGTTTTGATGCAAGAAGAAGGCTTTGATCCTGCATATGACTTTGTCCGTGTAGGAGTAAAAAGCGGTGGGTGTTCGGGACTTTCTTATGACCTGAATTTTGATAAAAAACAACTTGATGAAGACCGTCTTTTTGAAGACAATAGTGTTAGGATTGTTGTAGATAAGAAAAGTCTTTTGTATTTAGCAGGAACAACACTTGAATATTCAGGAGGTTTGAATGGAAAAGGATTTATATTCAACAATCCCAATGCAAACAGGACTTGTGGTTGTGGAGAAAGCTTTTCATTATAAAATATAAATGCCATGGCATACACAGAAGAAGAACTTAAGAAAGAGTTAGAAACTAAAGAATATGAATACGGTTTTTACACAGATATTGACTCGGATACTTTCCCAATTGGTCTGAATGAAAACATTATTCGTGCTATTTCTAAACGGAAAGAGGAACCAGAATGGATGACAGAATGGCGTTTAAACGCTTACCGATCTTGGGTTGAAATGACGGAGCCAGAGTGGCATAACGTTCAATATACAAAACCTGATTTTCAAGCAATTTCATATTATTCTGCACCTAAAAAGAAAGATAAATATGAAAGTCTTGATGAAGTTGATCCAGAATTATTAGATACTTTCAAAAAATTAGGAATTTCAATAGATGAACAAAAAAAATTGGCTGGTGTTGCTGTTGATATTGTTGTAGATTCCGTTTCTGTAGCCACTACATTTCGGGATACACTAGCAGAAAAAGGAATCATATTTTGTTCTATTTCTGAGGCAATAAAAGAACATCCCGAATTGGTAAAAAAATATATTGGTACTGTTGTTCCTGTCAAAGACAATTTTTATGCTGCTCTTAATTCAGCTGTTTTTTCAGATGGATCGTTCTGTTACATTCCTAAAGGCGTTCGTTGTCCTATGGAATTATCCACTTATTTCAGGATAAACCAAGCTGGAACAGGACAATTCGAACGTACGCTTGTTGTTGCTGATGAATCGAGTTATGTAAGCTATTTAGAGGGATGTACAGCACCATCTCGGGACGAAAATCAATTGCACGCTGCGGTTGTAGAGTTGGTGGCAATGGATGATGCAGAAATTAAATATTCAACAGTACAAAACTGGTATCCTGGTGACAAAGAAGGTAAAGGTGGAGTTTTCAACTTTGTAACCAAAAGAGGAATTTGTCATAATCGAGCAAAAATTTCATGGACTCAAGTAGAAACTGGCTCAGCTGTAACATGGAAATATCCTTCTTGTATTTTAAAAGGAGACAATTCTATTGGGGAGTTTTATTCAATAGCAGTAACCAATAATTTTCAGCAAGCAGACACGGGAACTAAAATGGTTCACTTAGGGAAAAACACAAAAAGTACAATTATATCCAAAGGAATTTCTGCAGGTCATTCTCAAAACAGTTATCGAGGATTAGTGCAAGTCCAGCCCAGGGCAGTTAATGCTAGAAATTTTTCTCAATGTGATTCTTTACTAATGGGTGATTTATGTGGGGCACATACTTTTCCATACATTGAGGCAAAAAACAATTCAGCTCAAATAGAACATGAAGCTACTACAAGCAAAATTGGAGAAGATCAAATTTTTTATTGCAATCAACGAGGAATTGATGCCGAGAAAGCAATTGCGCTTATTGTAAATGGGTTTAGCAAAGAAGTTTTAAACAAGCTTCCTATGGAATTTGCCGTAGAGGCACAAAAATTATTAGAAATTTCCCTCGAAGGTTCGGTGGGTTAAGATTACATAAAATATGTTATTAATAGATGATCTACATGCAAGTGTAGAAGGTAAGGAAATTTTAAAAGGAATTAATCTTCAAGTAAAAGCTGGAGAAGTTCATGCAATTATGGGTCCTAATGGATCAGGTAAAAGTACTCTTTCCTCAGTAATTGCAGGAAATGAAGATTATGAAGTTGAGAAAGGTACAATTTCTCTCAGTGGTGAAAATCTGGAGGATATTGATGCTGAGGAACGAGCCCACAAAGGAATTTTTCTTTCCTTTCAATATCCTGTTGAAATCCCCGGAGTTACGGTAACTAATTTCATCAAAACAGCAATCAATGCTTCGCGAAAAGCACAAGGTTTAGAAGATATGCCCGCAAAGGATATGTTGAAAAATATTCGTGAAAAAGCAGCTCTTTTAGAAATTGACTCGAAGTTTTTGTCTCGTTCTTTGAACGAAGGTTTTTCAGGTGGAGAAAAGAAACGCAACGAAATTTTTCAAATGGCCATGTTGGAACCAAAACTGGCTATTTTAGACGAGACCGATTCTGGTTTAGATATCGATGCCCTTAAGATTGTTGCAAACGGAGTAAATAAATTAAAAAGCAAAAAAAATGCTGTTGTGGTAATTACTCACTACCAGCGTTTGTTGGATTACATCATACCCGATTTTGTTCATGTACTTCACGACGGTAAAATTGTAAAGTCAGGAACTAAAGAACTTGCTCACGAGTTGGAGGCAAAAGGATACGATTGGATTAAACAATTAGTCGACTAGTTATGGAGTTGAAAGAAAAATTAATTTCCTCTTTTATGGCTTTTGAAGAACAGCTAGATCTTTCTTCACCAGTTCATGAAATCCGAACCGAAAGTTTGAAACATTTTGAGGAAAATGGATTTCCTTCCAAGAAAGATGAAGCATGGAAGTATACCTCCTTGGCAAAATTGATTAAAAACGATTATTCAATTTTTCCAAAAGAGGAAACTACAATTGAGTTAAAAGATGTAAAAAAATATTTTTTATCTGATATCGATACCTACAAAATTGTTTTTATCGATGGAGTATATACCCCATTTTTGTCGGATACGACACACGATGGCATTGATGTTTGTCTTTTATCTGCTGCGCTTTCTAAGGATAAATACAAGGCAACCATAACAGCGTTTTTCAATACCATTGCAAAAAAAGATGATAACCTTACCGCATTGAATACATCTTTCACCAAAGAAGGAGCTTATATTTTTATTCCCAAATCAGTCGTAGCAGAAAAACCTATTCAGATATTACATTTTGCCACTGGAACGCAAGGCCCAATTTTATTACAACCAAGAAATTTGATTGTTGTTGAGGAGAATGCCCAAGTGCAAATTGTTGAGCGTCATCAAAGTTTGGTCCCCCATCAAATTATGTCAAATTCTGTAACCGAAATTTTTGCTGCTAAAAAAGCAGTGATTGATTATTATAAGGTTCAAAATGACTTAGACGAAGCTTCTCTAATTGACAACACTTATGTTGCTCAAAAGACGAAAAGCAATGTAAGTGTTCATACATTTTCCTTTGGAGGAAAACTGACTCGGAATAACTTAAACTTTTACCAAAAAGGAGAGTATATTGATTCAATCATGAAAGGGGTTACTATTATTGGAGATCAACAACACGTAGATCATTTTACATTGGTAGATCATGCACAACCCAATTGTGAAAGTCATCAAGACTATAAAGGAATTTATTCAGACAAATCAGTAGGTGTTTTTAACGGTAAAATTTATGTAAATCGAATTGCTCAAAAAACAAACGCATTCCAAAAAAACAATAACATTTTGTTGGACGATACAGCTACCATCAACACCAAACCCCAACTAGAGATTTTTGCTGATGATGTAAAATGCTCGCACGGATGTACCATAGGACAATTGGACGAAGATGCATTATTTTACTTAAGATCTAGAGGAATTCCAAAGAAAGAAGCTAAAGGATTATTGACCTATGCATTTGCAAATAATGTTTTGGAATCTGTTAAAATTCCAACTCTTAAAGCAAGAATCAACAAGTTAATTGCCAACAAATTGGGAGTTAACATAGGACACGATTTATAAAGAATGTTTGACGTAAACGAAATACGAAAAGATTTTCCAATATTAGAGCGAACCGTTAACGGGCAACCTCTAATTTATTTTGATAATGCGGCAACTTCTCAAACCCCCAATCAGGTAATTGAGGTTATCTCAAATTACTACCGAAATTATAACTCCAATATTCATAGAGGAGTTCACGCTCTAAGTCAAGAAGCAACTGATGTATATGAAAATGCAAGGCAAAAAATCCAGCATCATTTCAATGCGGCTAGAGCTCATGAAATAATCTTTACTTCAGGAACAACCCACAGCATCAATATTGTCGCTTCGGGTTACAGTAAACTTCTTCAAGCTGGAGACGAATTAATTGTTTCGGCAATGGAGCATCATTCTAATATTGTTCCCTGGCAAATGCTTTGTGACCGAACGGGAGCAATTTTGAAAGTAATACCAATGGATCAAGCAGGTGTTTTAGACATCGATGCCTACAAGGATTTACTTTCAAAAAAAACCAAACTAGTTTTTGTAAATCATGTTTCCAATGCTTTGGGAACAGTAAATCCGATTGAAGAAATCATCAAACTTGCTCATATAAGCGGAGCAAAAGTTCTGATCGATGGAGCACAAGCCTCTCCCCACATAAAAGCTGATGTACAAGCCCTGGAAGTTGATTATTATGTTACTTCTGCACACAAATTGTGTGGACCAACTGGGGTAGGAATGTTATATGGAAAAGAAGAACTACTAAGTCAACTCCCACCCTATCAAGGTGGGGGTGAAATGATTGCAGAAGTTAGTTTCGAAAAAACTACTTATGCAGATTTACCACACAAGTTTGAAGCGGGGACTCCTAACATAGCTGGAGGAATTGCTTTTGGAGCAGCATTAGACTATATGAATGCCATAGGCTTTGAAACAATCGCAGCCTATGAGCAAGAACTTTTGATTTATGCAACAGAACAATTGAAAGAAATTGATGGGGTAAAGATTTATGGAGAAGCTCCCCAAAAAACTGCGGTAATATCTTTTAATGTAGATGAAATACACCCTTATGACATTGGAAGTATTTTGGATAAAATGGGAATAGCAGTTCGAACTGGACATCATTGTGCACAACCCATCATGGATTTTTATAAAATTCCTGGAACTATTCGGATTTCATTTTCTTTCTACAACACTGAGAAAGAAATTGACACCCTGATAAAGGGATTGAAAAAAGCAATCCTAATGTTGAAATAATATAGTTTATCTTTGAGTATTATGAGCATACAAGAAATACAAGAAGAAGTTATTGAAGAGTTCGGAATATTCGAAGATTGGATGCAACGTTACGAACACATGATTGATCTAGGAAAATCCCTTCCTTTGATTGCAGATGAGTTTAAAACTGAAGACAACATCATCAAAGGATGTCAAAGTAAAGTATGGGTGCATGCTGAGTTAAAAAATGATCAATTAGAATTTACAGCCGATAGCGATGCAATCATTACCAAAGGAATTATTGCAATTTTGATTCGAGTATTTTCAAATCAGCATCCAAAAGATATTTTGGCAGCAGAAACTGATTTCATCGATCAAATTGGATTGAAAGAACACTTATCTCCAACACGTGCAAATGGTTTAGTTTCGATGATTAAGCAAATAAAAATGTACGCTATTGCGTTTCAAACACAACTCAATTAATTATGTCAGAAAACACACCAGATAATCAAGAGTTAGGAGAAAAAATCGTGAATGTTCTCAAAACCATTTTTGATCCTGAAATTCCAGTAGACATTTATGAATTGGGATTGATCTATGATGTTTTTGTAAATGAAGATCAAGATGTAAAGATATTGATGACTTTGACCACACCAAACTGTCCGGTCGCAGAAACACTTCCAGTTGAGGTAGAAGAAAAAGTAAAATCTCTTGATGAAGTTAATGATGCAGAGGTTGAAATTACCTTTGACCCTCCTTGGACACAAGATCTGATGAGTGAAGAAGCAAAATTAGAACTGGGGTTTCTTTAATTGACAAATAATGGAAGATGAAATCGTAAATAAAGTTGCACAAAGTGCTCTTGTAACTTTTGATTTAGAAGAGCTTTATCCCAGTGGGGTTCTTTTAGAAGTCGATTTAAGTCAATGGTTGGATCAAGGTTTTATTTTACGCGAAAAAGAATTTAGGAAAGCGATTAAAAACCACGATTGGGATCAATACAGCGGTAATTATATTGCTTTAAATTGTAAAACAGATGCCATTCTTCCAGCTTGGGCCAGCTTGTTAATTACATCTCAATTAAGCAAAGTAGCTGAGCAAATCGTTTGGGGCACCATCAAAGATTTAGAAAAACAACTTTTTAGCCAAGCAATAACAAATCTTGATTTGACCTCGTTTGAAGGAAAACCTGTTATTGTTAAAGGTTGTTCTGAAAAAGAAGTTCCAGAGGCTGCATTTGTGGAACTCATTCAAAAGCTTCAACCTGTTGTTAAAAGTTTGTTTTATGGGGAGGCCTGTTCGTCAGTCCCTCTTTATAAAAGCTAGATTATAATATGTTATATAAGTCAGTCTTATAGTTTATATTTAAAGTCTTAATCGTACAAAATTCGTTATTTGTATTTTTTCACTTTTTATTTTCTTTTGTGTTGTACCCCTCCAAACAATATTACTGAGGAATAACCTTTTAGTTGTATAGGGATTTGGGATTACAATCAAAAATTTCACTAATTTGATGCTCCCTCATAAAGTCAAATAAGCTCTGGAGGAGGCTGCAATAGAAAAACAAATTTTATCTTTCGAGCCGATGAGTTTGAAATAGATTTTTTTGGCGGAAATTCTTGTCAAGATCAATTTTATTACGTTACTGCCTATGAGCACTCACAAAAAATGATAGAGCTTACATACTTATTTCAAATCGATTGATTCGATCTAACAACAATCCAAGTAGATTAGATAGACAACACTGATATTCCATTAATTGATGATTCAGTTGAACTGATTATTCGACCCCCTGATGAGTTTATAACCCATTTAAATCTACCCGATGAACCGCTGTTTGAGGATCGAGTTTATTCATCCTCTTATATTCGACATCAAAGAATTCAAAACTGAGCAACCTAAAAGTTTTAGTATCTTGTTGCAATAAAAATTGCATTTGGATAGTCAGAAGAAAATTTTGATTTTAAGCTATTATTGGCCTCCCTCAGGAGGTTCGGGTGTTCAACGCTGGATGTATTTTGCTAGACATTTACAGCGGTTGGGCTGGGAACCTATTGTCATTACCGTAGATGAAAAGCAGGCATCTTATCCACTAATTGACCTTAGTTTATTAGACGAAGTTAATAAGATTAGGGTTATCAAAACCAGCACACGTGAACCCTTGCGTTTATATTCTTGGTTGAGTTCTGGAAGTGCTCAAGAAGGTATCCCTCAGGCAGAAGTACCAACAAAAAGTATTTTCGGGAAATTTGCTGCTTATGTCCGTGGTAATTTTTTTATTCCTGATGCTCGAAAAGGATGGATGCCCTTCGCAATTAAGGCTGCACAAAAAGTATTAACTGAAGAAAATATAAGCCACTTAATTACCACAGGACCCCCACATTCCACTCATTTGGCAGGATTACAACTTCGGGATCAATTTGAAATAAAATGGTGGGTAGATTTTAGAGATCCTTGGACGGATATTTTTTACAACAAACAAATGCAAAGAACCCAAAGCAGTCAAGCTAAGGATACCCAATTAGAAAAAAACGTTCTCCAAAAAGCGAATGGCGTTATAACAACTGTAGGTGGGGATTTGCATCGAAGTTTAAAACAAAAAGCACCAAACCAAAGATTTATTGCCATAGCAAATGGTTTTGATGCTGAGCTTATGGTCGGCATAAAATCTGACCCTCCAGAAGATGTTTTCCATATAGTCTATACTGGCTTGCTCACACATCAACAATCCTATCCTTCGATAATAAAGGCATTGCAAAATCTAGAAGGGAATTATCTTATTCGTTTTTCTCTTGCAGGGAATATTCCTAAACAGATAATAGATGAGATTCGTGCAGCCTTACCTAAAGTAGAATTAATTTATCACGGCTATTTGAACCACAAAGAGGCAATAATATTAATGAAAAGGGCCCATCTTTTGTTGAACTTTATCTTTGAGGGAGCCAACATGCAAATGATTTCTGGAAAGTTATTGGAATATATTGCATCACAAAGACCTATACTTTCTTTGGGAGCTACAAATTCAGAAGCAGCAAAATTAATTGAAAAAGGGAGTTGTGCAATCATGTTGAATTCAAATGATTTGGAGGGGATAACTTCTTTTATTAATCGTATAATTGAGCAGAAGGAGACACTATTTAATGGGTTCCCAGAAATTGAAAAGTGGAGTAGGGAGAGTCTTACTAAAGATTTGATTAAAAAATGCCTTGATTGAGGTTATATATTATTTATAAAAATTCATCTCGTCCAAGTAAACCCAACTTTCCGGAGGTAAAAGAGGACGCACGTTTTGTCCATTTTTGATCGCTCTTCTAATAGCAGAGGATGATAATTCCATCAATGGAGCATCTATTAAATTAATCTTAGGATGATTTTTGAATTGGTCTGGAATTGATCGATTTATTTTTCTGGGGTAAACATAAAGTTCATGGTGCTTCAAAATGAGTTCGTAATTTTTCCATTTTGGAAAACTCACTAAATTATCTTCTCCCATAAGGAGTACATAAACATGTTCAGGGTGTTTTTCTACCAAATGAACCAGTGAATTGATGGTGTAGTTGGGAGTAGGAAGACCAAATTCAATATTCGAAGGTTTTAGTTTTGGATAGTCGAAAGTGGCTTTGTAAACCATTTCCAAACGGTGATAATTATCTAAAATTGAATCTTTTTTTTTGAACGGATTTTGGGGAGTTATAACCATCCAAACTTCATCCAAATCAGTTGTTTCAACAAAATTATTTGCAAGAATTAAATGACCAATGTGAATAGGATTGAAGGTTCCAAAATAGAGCCCAATTTTTTTCATACATCAAAGATAGTGATTTGGCTAGGAATCGATAAACTTTCGAACTTGACGAACTACTTCTTTTTTGGCTTTTTCAAGATTATCATTTATGATGACAGAATCAAATTTAACTGAGAAATTCATTTCTTCTTCTGCACGAGCCAATCGCATTTGAATGTTTTGTTCATTTTCCGTTTTTCTTCCTCGAAGGCGTTCTTCCAACACTTTTTTGGAGGGAGATTGAATAAATATAGCTAAAGTGTTTCGAGGATATTGTTTTTTAATATTTATACCTCCTTTTACATCAATATCAAAAAGAACATGTTTTCCCAAACTCCATAAGCGTTCAATCTCTGATTTTAAGGTCCCATAAAAAACCCCATTATATACTTCTTCGTATTCAATAAATGCGTTTTCTTTAATCTTGTGTTGAAAATCAGAAGTGGATAGAAAATGATAGTCCACACCATTTTTTTCTTCCCCACGAGGTTTTCGAGAGGTAGCAGAAATAGAAAATCCAAGGGGTAAGTTTTCAGAAAGGAGGTGTTTCACAAGGGTTGTTTTGCCGGAACCAGAGGGTGCAGAAAAAACAAATAACTTACCTTCTTTCATTTAGAGCACATTGAGGAGTTGTTCTTTTATTTTTTCGAGCTCGTCTTTCATCTCAACCACAATTTTTTGAAGTCCAGAATGATTTGCTTTCGATCCAATGGTATTGATTTCACGTCCAATTTCCTGAGAGATAAAACCGAGTTTTTTCCCATTGGGTTGATCTTGATTCATAATTTCTTTAAAGTATGAAAGATGATTATCTAACCNGACTTTTTCTTCAGTAATATCATATTTTTCTAAATAATAAATCAACTCTTGCTCCATTCGATTTTGATCGATGTCAACAGTCAATTGTTTCAATGAGTTTCGGAGCTTTAAACTTACTTTTTCTTTCCGTTCAGGATCAATTTGGATAACTTCTCTTAACAGTTTCTCCAAAACCTCCAAACGTTGATTAAAATCCTTTTCTAATGCGGCTCCTTCATTTTTTCTGTAATTATTAACTTGTACAAGTGCTGATGAAAAAACTTCTATTAGTGCCTCTTTCTCTTCTTTTTTTAAATCTTCTTTTTCTGTTCTAAGGGCATCTGGTAAACGAACAGCTATTTTAAGAAGCTCCGTACGATCTCCTTGATGAATTTGATTCAATTGTTTAATATAATCATTCACAACCTCTTTGTTTAGGTGTTTGGTATTGGAACCGCTATCAGTTTCTATGTAAACAGATACATCTACTTTTCCACGATTCAATTGTTCACTGATAGTACCTCTGAGTTGAGGTTCTAATTCTCTAAAGATGTGAGGGACTCTAAAATTTAGATCAATATTTTTACTGTTAAGAGTTCTGATTTCAACCACAATTTTTTTATTTAAAATTGAGGTTTCACTTTTTCCAAACCCAGTCATTGATGTAATCATGCAGTTACTATAATTCTTTAATTTTTATATTGCGGAAAGAAACTTGATCTTCATGATCTTGTAGACCAATTTTTCCAGTTCGAAATGTCCCGAACTTTGGAGCCTCTTCATAGTTTGAAGCTTCTTTATTTCCAAATTTAGAAGCTTTAATTAGAGAATCCCATTCAGGTCCATGCACTGCAAAAGTAACAATTTCTGTTCCATTCAACACTACACTTCCTTTGTTACTGTTATGATCTACCGTCAGTAATACATGATTCCATTCTCCTGCTGGATTACATACATCCGATGTGGGTTGGACCATATCATAAAGCGCTCCAGCTTGATGGTATTTGGGATTTTCCAAAGCATCAGGATGTCGTTCATTATCGAGTATTTGGATTTCAGGACCAGTTAGATAAGGTTCTCCAAATTCTTTTCCTTCTTTAACACCCCAAAAAATACCACTATTCCCTGCTTCTGAAACCTTCCATTCTATCGATAAAATAAAATTAGTGAACTCATTATCCGTAACGATGTTTCTACCTCCATCACCGTAGTTTCTGTTTCCTTCTGGATTAAATACCATTATACCTTTTTCAACTGCCCATTCCATACCAATACTTCCTCCATTGTACTGGTGCCATCCATTAAAGGTTTTACCATCAAACAGGGAAGTCCATTCTTCAGTTACGTTTGAGGTTTTTACTTTTTGTGATTCTATATTTTTTTTCTTGTTCGGATTTCCTTGACAAGAAATTAGACCAAAAGATAGACATAGGACTGAGACCAATTTTTTCATAAATAATGATTAAAGGTTAAGTATTTTTTTAAGAAATTCAGGATCTGTAGATCCTCCTGCAAAGTCATCAAAAACTTTTTGGGTAGCTTCAATGATATGGTCCTTTATGAACGGAGCTCCCTCACGGGCACCTTGCTCTGGGCTTTTGATACAACATTCCCATTCCATTACTGCCCAAACATCGCAACCGTATTCGGTCAGTTTGGAAAATATTGTTTTGAAATCGATTTGTCCATCTCCAGGCGATCGATACCTTCCAGCTCTATCGATCCAGTCTCCATAACCACCAAAAGCACCTTTTTTACCGTTGGGTTTAAATTCTGAATCTTTTACGTGAAAGGATTTTATAAACTCATGGTAATGGTCGATGTAAGTAATGTAGTCGAGTTGCTGTAGTACAAAATGACTAGGGTCGTAAAGTATATTTACCCTTTTATGATTTCCCGTAGCTTTTAAAAAGCGTTCAAAAGTAACCCCATCGTGTAAATCTTCACCTGGATGAATTTCGTAACATAAATCTACACCATTGTCTTCGTATACGTTTAAGATGGGTAACCAACGCTTTGCGAGTTCTTCAAAACCCATTTCAACTAAACCTTTTGGTCTTTGAGGCCAAGGGTGCCACGTGTGCCAAAGAAGTGAACCCGAAAAAGTAGCCGAAACATCGAGTCCTAAACGTCGACTTGCAATGGCTGCTTTTTTAACGGTTTCAATAGCCCACTGCGTCCTTGCTTTCGGATTATTTTTATAAGCATCAGGCGCAAAGTTATCAAACATTAGGTCATAAGCCGAGTGAACGGCTACTAACTGTCCTTGTAAGTGGGTGGAAAGTTCGGTAATTTCTAGCCCATAAGAATTGACTTTTCCTTTAAGCTCATCACAGTATGTTTGACTCTCGGCAGCTTGGTCTAAATCTATTAGAAAGGTTTCCCATGTTGGGATTTGTATTCCTTTATAACCTAGGTTTGCAGCCCATTTGCACATCCCATCAAGGGAGTTAAAAGGTGCTTCTTGGTCTACAAATTGTGCTAAAAAGATAGCGGGTCCTTTAACTGTTTTCATGAATTAGTATTTTATAAATTCACCCATGTATTGTCCTTTGAATGGGACTCCAAAACTTTTTCTATGAAGAGCATTCCTCGAACTCCTTCATGTAGTGTCGGGTAAGCACCTTCATCGTGATTTTCGTTTCGTAAAGCTTTGGCAACCCCGTTGTAAATATTCCCCATCGAATCAAAAATTCCTTCTGGATGACCAGGTGGAATTTTACTGCTTTCCAGAGCAAATTCTGAAAGGTAAGCTTGACTGGGTTTTAAAACTTGCATCGGTTTATCTTCTGTAAGATAGATAAGTCTATTAGGGTTCTCTTGTTGCCACTTCAAACTGCCTTTGCTTCCATAAATTTGAACACTAAAATTGTTTTCTTCAGCCGTAGCAATTTGGCTTGCTCGAATAACCCCTTTACAATGTTTTGACATTCTTACTAAAACGGTTCCATCAACATCCAAAGGGTTGTTGTCGTAAAGTGTATTTAAATCTGCAAGAAGTTGTTGTACTTCCATTCCGGTTACATATTCGAGCATGTCAAAAGCATGTGTTCCGATGTCTCCAATACAACAACTGGCTCCTCCTTTTTCGGGATCCAAACGCCATACCTTAGCCCGTTCTTCGAGCTCGTGAATTACAGGATTGATCCATCCTTGGTAATATTGAAGGTCTACTTTTTGGATGGGACCCAAAACCTCTCTTCGAATCATGTCTTTCATCTGACGAACCATGGGGTACCCGGTGTAGGTGTAGGTTACAGCAAAAACAGTTTGTTTTTCTTTTTGTAAGGCTTCCAACTCTAATGCTTCTGAATAGGTTGTAGTCAATGGTTTTTCACAAATTACATTAAATCCATTTTCCAAGAGTTTTTTTGCCATAGGGAAATGCAAAAAATTTGGCGTCAAGATCGAAATTACTTCCATGCGTTCTTCAATAGGAAGTTTAAGCTCTTCTTCGATAAGGATGTCAAAACTATCATAAGTTCGATTCAGCGGAACTCCAATGTGATCTGCAAAAGTGTTATTTTCCTTTGGGTTTGGATTGAAACACCCTCCTACCAATTGATAGCGATCAAACATGTTTGATGCAATTCGATGAACAACTCCTATCAAAGAGTCTCCGCCCCCTCCTAAAATTCCTAAACGTATTTTATCACTCAATTTTATTCTTCTTTAAGTTCAATAATTTCATTTTTAAATATCAGCATAAACAGTACCATAACTCCAACTGCAAATGCAGCAGGGAGCATCCAAATAATTTCCCAGTCATGCATTCCATCTTCAAGGATGTATTGATCTGATATTTTTCCAGCGACCCAAAATCCAATTAACATTCCAACACCATAAGTTGCTAAGGTAATCAAACCTTGAGCCGCACTCTTTATTTTTTCACCTGCCTTGAAGTCTGTGTAAATTTGCCCAGAAACAAAGAAAAAGTCGTAACAAATTCCGTGTAGTGCTATTCCAATAATTAACATAAATGTAAGTTCTCCTGCGTTTCCGTATGCGAATAAGCTATATCGAACTGCCCAAGCCAACATTCCAACCAGGAGTGTTTTTTTGAATCCAAATTTTTTGAAGAAAAAAGGAAGTAAAAGCATAAAGAGTACCTCACTTACTTGACCTAAGGTCATTTTCCCGGTAGGGTTTTCCATGCCTAATTCAACCAAGAAAGGATTGGCTTGTTGGTAATAAAAAGCCAAAGGAATACAGATTAGAATAGATGTTGTAAAGAACATTAAGAAATTACGATCTTTTAAAAGTTTAAGGGCATCTAATCCCAGAATATCGGAAATATTTACAGCATTTCCCTCAGGTTTAGAAGGGGGAGTTTTTGGAAGTGTAAAACTTATCAATCCTAAAGTTAAAGAAGCAATTGCAACCATAGTGAAAGTGTTACTCAAAGCCCCTTCATCAATAGCTGTTGAAGAGTCCCAATGGAATATGTAGCTGATTACCAATCCAGCAACAATCCATCCTATGGTTCCAAAAACTCGAATGAATGAAAATTCTTTTGCTGGGTCTTTCATTTGAAAAAAGGATACCGAATTAACCAAAGCAAGAGTAGGCATATAGGCAACCATATAGCCAAAAACTAATGGATAGAAAGCCTCAAAAGATGTTGCTTGTGACATAAAATACATTAAGGCTGCACCTATAAGATGTAAAGCTCCTAGTATTTTTTCTGCATTAAAATAGCGATCCGCAATTAAACCAATAAAAAAAGGAGCAATTATTGCACCCCATGATTGCGTTGAAAAAGCCATCCCAGTTTCGGCTCCTGAGGCTCCTAAATTATTTCCTAAAAAAGTCCCAAGGGTTACAAACCAACCTCCCCAAATAAAAAATTGGAGAAACATCATAAGAGATAGTTGAAATTTTGTTTTAATATTCATAAAGTTTAAATTTTGTTAGCTTAATTCTTGAGCAGTTTTGATTAACAAGTCTCTTGTGGCAATTATCCCAGCTTCTTCACTCAGAATGCTACCTTCATATTCAACTCCAATATAGCCATTAAATTCAGCATTTTTGACTAGTTGAAGCATTCGTTTATAATCGGTGTGGATTTCATTTCCTTTTGAATCAAAATCATGTGATTTTGCACTTACTGCAAAGGCACGGGGCATTAATTCTTTTACCCCTTGATATCGATCGTATTCTTTGATACATTTCGCACCCCAGCGCGCTCCTCCTTCTCGTTCTAGACAAAAGTTTCCAAAGTCGGGAAGTGAACCACAATTAGTAAGATTTACATTGTTTAATACTTGCATTAAAAGTCCAGCGTCAGAAGATAAATACCCGTGGTTTTCAACAATAATATTGACGTTGTATTGGGCAGCATAGGTACCTAGGGCAGTTAAACTCTCAGAAGAATTTTCTACCCAAGCATCTCGATCAGTTACACCAAAAAGATTGATTCGTATGGAATGACAACCCATTGCTGCCGCTGTTTCTACCCATTTGTGGTGATTATCAACCCCTTTTTTACGTTCAGTAGCAGAAGAGACAGAAAGATCTCCTTCCCCATCAATCATGATTAAAAGATTTTTAAGCTCATGCTCTGCTGCCAGTTTATTGTTTTTTTGAATAAACTTATTAAGTGCAGCAGCTTGATTTTTTGATTTTGTAACATCTGTATAAAGTTGATTTACATACTCCAGACCTTCAAATCCATATTCTTTTGCTTTTGTTGCAAACCCATAAGGATTCATTCCTTCATAGCGAATTGCTTTATTCAAGGACCATTGTGCTAAAGACAATTTAAAAAATGGCTTGGAGTTCAGTGCCCATTCCGATGGATTTGAATCCAAGTTTAGATTATCGAATGCTAAAGCACCCACTGTACTTAAACCTAATCCTGAAAATATACTTTTAGCAATAAAATTTCTTCTTTTCATACGGTAGCTTTTTACTTTAGATAATTGTTTTTAAGTGATTTACAAACTATCTAAATCAGTTTGTATTCTTTATCATCTAAATCATTATCCAATCTAACACTAAACATTTTTAAAATGTATTAATATGTCAATTGAGTGCATTTTTTTAAAACGAAAACGTTTTAAATTGTTTTTATATTTAAATCTATTCAAAAATATGTCATATTCACAATCATTGTTTCTATATTTAGTGAATTCAAAAATCTTGTTATGAACATAAATAATAATATCACTGAGTATGATGCCATAGTCGTTGGAACAGGAATAAGTGGAGGATGGGCAGCTAAAGAACTGACTGAAAAAGGATTAAAAACCCTTGTTCTTGAACGTGGAAGAGATGTCAAACATATTGATGACTACCCAACAATGAATAAAGATCCTTGGGATTTTCCTCACGGTGATGTTATCACTCAAGAGACCAAAGAACGTCAATCCAAACAAAGTAGAACAGGATATACTACCAGAGAATCAACCAAACATTTTTTTGTGGACGACATTGATCATCCGTACAACGAGACTCAGCAATTTGATTGGTGTCGTGGATATCACGTTGGAGGAAGGTCTTTGACGTGGGGAAGACAAAGTTATCGTCGAGGCGAAGTTGATTTTGAAGCCAACGCTAAAGAAGGAATTGCGGTAGACTGGCCCATCAGATATAAAGAAATTGAACCTTGGTATAGTTATGTAGAACGTCATGTAGGAATTAGTGGTGAGAGTCTGAACTTGCCTCAATTACCTGATAGTGTGTTTTTGAAACCTATGGAATTGTCTTGTGTTGAAGATCACTTAAAAGGGTCTATTGCTGAAAAATATGATGACCGATTATTAACCATAGGTCGTGTTGCTCACATTACAGAGGGAACGAAACCGGGTGCGGGAAGAATTTCATGCCAATATCGAAATCGCTGTTCAAGAGGATGTCCATTTGGAGGATATTTCAGTAGTAATTCTTCTACACTTCCTATGGCAGAGGCCACTGGTAATATGACAATGAGAGCTAACTCTGTAGTACACGAAGTGCTTTATAATCCCGAGACTAAAAGGGCAACAGGGGTTCGAGTAATTGACGCTCATACTAAAGAATCAATTGAATTCAAAGCTAAAGTTATTTTCTTGTGTGCTTCCGCAGTAGCTAGTACAGCAATTTTGATGCAATCAAAATCTGCAGCCTTTCCTAACGGAATGGGAAATGCTTCCGGCGAATTAGGACATAACATTATGGATCATCATTTCCAAGTTGGTGCACGAGCTGATGTTGAAGGTTATGAGGACCAATATTATAAGGGTAGAAGACCCAATGGAGTTTTCATTCCACGATTTAGAAATCTAGGAGGCAAAACCAATCAAAAAGACTTTTTGAGAGGCTATGGTTATCAAGGAGGGGGAGGTAGAGGCTCTTGGACAGAAAATGTTAAAGAAATGGCTTATGGTTCTGAATTCAAAGAGGCAATCCTTAACCCAGGAGGTTGGACTATTGGCTTGAATGGTTTTGGGGAAGTTTTACCCTATCATGATAACAAAATGACCTTGGATTATGATAAACTTGATCAATGGGGTCTTCCAACGGTTACCTTTGATGCAAACCTTGGTGAGAACGAGTGGAATATGCGTAAAGATATGCAAGAACAAGCCATGGAAATGCTAGACAATGCAGGATTCAAGAATGTAAAAGGCTATGATAATAACTATCATTTGGGTCTAGGAATTCATGAAATGGGAACTGCACGTATGGGACGTGACCCCAAAACTTCGGTTTTGAATGGAAATAATCAATTGCACGAGGTGCCAAATGTATTTGTTACCGATGGAGCTGCAATGACTTCCGCAGGGAATGTAAACCCATCCCTAACCTATATGGCATTGACTGCTAGGGCAGTAGATTTTGCTGTAAAAGAACTAAAAAAAATGAACCTTTAAAAGCCTTTATCATGCAAAGAAGAACCGCATTAAAAAATATAGGACTCTCATTTGGAGCCATCACGCTTAGTTCAACAGTAGTGAGTCTTTTTGAAAGTTGCCAAACTTCTCAAGCTCATTGGACTCCTGAATTTTTCACATCCGAACAAGCTCAACTTGTAAGTAAAATTGTGGATGTGATGTTGCCTAAAACCCAAACTCCAGGAGCAAAAGAACTAAACATTTCACAATTTATGGATGGTTTTATGGCTCATGTTGTAAGTCCGGAAGATCGCGAGTTCGCACAAATAGCAATTCCTGTTGTTTCAAAATTATTTCTTGAAGCTTCTGGTAAAGCAAAAGTGACTGAGATTTCCAATGAGGATGTCGATGTGCAATTGAATCGTTTTTTAAGAGCAGATAAAGCTACTCAAGAAGCACGTCAACAAGCACTTGGCACCTGGTCTGAAGCTATCTCCAATGTTGAAGCATCATCAATTCCAGAAGAGGGGGTGGCACATGAAATGATTAATAGTCTGAGAAGTTTAGCCGTTTATGCGTATAAAAATAACGAGATAATTGGAGAGACAGTATTAGCTTATGCGCCTGTCCCTGGAGAGCAAAAAGGATGTATTAGTTTAGAGGAAGCTACTGGAGGCAGAGCTTGGTCTTTATAAAAGTATAATACAAATTTTATTGTTTTGAAAGAGTGCGCAAGTACTCAGCAATTGCTCGAGCTTCTTCTTCACTCAAATTCTGATTTAACATTTGGATGTTATTGTACTCTTTGAGTAGTGCAATGGCAATAGGATCTTTTTTTAACATTTCTGTTGGATTTAAAAGCAGATTCATTACCCATTCAGGTGAGCGTCTTTCATAAATTCCATTCATTCCTGGGCCAATAAGTTTTGCTTTGGGTTTATGACAGGAAGTACATTTTTGTTTAAAAGCTGCAGCACCTTTTTCAGCCATTTCTTGATCAATATCTTCATCAAAATTCATACTGCTTATTGGTCCAATTCCTTTATTGGATAAATCAATAGGCGTGGTTCCTTTTTGACTTACGGGCTTCTTAGATTCTGTTTTTTTAGTACGGTTATATTTAAAACTTTTTTTCTTTTCATTTCCACCACAGGCAGATAGAATTATAATAAAAGCGAGTAAAATGATTTTTTTCATTAACTATTTATAATTTATTAGGGTTATCTACTTTTCAAAATCATGTAATAAAATTTTAGTTGGCTGATTTTCAGGGTCAGGTTTTTTAAATTATCTTAATGAATAGCTTCATGTCCTCGAACGCCAGTACTCATACGTATAGCGTCCTCTACATTGTAAATGAATATTTTTCCATCACCTACCTCCCCATCAGAACCACATTTGAGAATTACATTTACGCACTTATCGAGATTTTCATCACTTACAACACACATAATCATGGTACGTTGTTGCAGGGTTAATGATTGTTCTGTCCCTCTGTATATCTTAGTAAAACTTTTTTGAAGTCCAGTTCCAGAGGCCGGTAAAACAGTTAAACAAGGAATGTCAACATCTTTAAGTCCTTGTTGAATTGCTTTGAGTTTTGAGGGACGTATGATAGCTTCAATTTTTTTCATTTTCAAAGATTTTAAAGTTTACAATTTATTCATAAGTTGAATAAGACTCTACACCAAAAGAAGCAGCATCTATTCCTGCGATTTCTTCTTCTCTAGAAACTCGAATACCAAGAGTTTTGTCTATTAATTTCATTAATACGAAAGTTACAACAAAAGAAAAGACTATAATCGTTAATACTCCAATTAATTGAGTTAGAAAAAGTGAAGACCCACCTCCAAAGAAAAGACCACCGTCAGCAGCAAATAGACCAACTGCAAGAGTTCCAAAAAAACCGTTTACTCCATGAACTGCAACTGCTCCTACGGGATCATCGACCTTAAATTTGTCAACATAAATTACAGCTACATCAACTAGAACCCCTGCAACAGTACCGATAATTATTGCTGAGAGTGGTTCTACTACATTACAACCAGCTGTTATTGCTACTAAACCTGCCAAAATCCCGTTGATTACCATAGTAATATCAACTTTACCGTATGAGTAAAAGGTGTAAATCATAGTAGAAATTCCACCAGCCGCAGAGGCTAAAAAGGTATTGACAACTACTGTTCCAATCAATTCCCAATTTCCGACAGCTCCCAAGGTTGAGCCTGGATTAAATCCAAACCAACCAAACCAGAGTATAAATCCTCCAATGGCAGCTAAGGGTAAGTTATGTCCTGGAATTGTATTTGTAGTTCCATCTTTTCGATATTTTCCGATTCGAGGTCCCAAAACAATAGCAGCAGCCAAGGCTGCAAAACCACCCATAGCATGAACTGCAGCAGATCCTGCAAAATCATTAAATCCTCTTGAGGCTAACCATCCATTTGGATTCCAAACCCAATTTGCTACTAAAGGGTAAATGATTGCACAAAAAACAATTACATAAACCGTGTAAGAAAGTAGTTTCATTCGCTCGGCTAAGGCACCAGAAACGATTGATATTGCCGCTATTGCAAAGCCCAATTGGATGAACCAAAAAAGCTTATTGGAAACATTTAAACCTAAACCTAGGTCACTATTCATAATTCCAAAATCCAATGCAAACCATCCGTTTGATGCCCCGTAGGCAATTCCAAAACCGATCACAAAAAAGGCAATTCCCCCAAAAATTACATCAATGATGACTTTAGCTATGATACTCATTGCATTTTTTGAACGAACAAAGCCAGCTTCTAACAAGGCAAACCCTCCTTCCATAAAAAAGATTAATGCTGCACAAAGGGCTACCCAAACAGTATCAATAGCGAGCGATAGATTATTTTGGTCTTTTATAATTTCTGTTAATTCTTCCATCATCTTAATAAAAATATTTTAAAATAAAATGAAGGTAATTAATTATTCAAATAAAGTGTCAAGGTGTTATATTAACCTTAAAATAATTACGAAATAATCATTTTTGACGAGGTATAATTTCGGATTTCGAAATTTATTTTCTTTTTGAGGATTCCAAACCTTTTTGATTTGATGTATTCATTACATCAATAATTTTTATTTTCAATATTGCATCAAATTGATAAACGGTCTCTATTAGCAAACTAAGGTTTTAGAGGAAAAACTTTCCCTTTTTCTATACAGGAATCCCAATTTATAAGTGGTTTATTTGCTACCCAGTCCAGAAGTGTTTCACAAGGAAAGCCATGACTTACAATCAGTATTTTCTTACCATTGTATTTTGTGTTGACTTCAAGTATAAATTTTTTAAGTCGCTCAAGCACTTGCAGGAAACTTTCTCCATTTGGGAAAACGTAGTCGGTTTCAGGATGGTTTTTTAAATGCTCATTCNATGATTCATATGTTGATTGATCAAAGTCACCTAAATCAATATCAANTAATCTCTTGTCTAAAAAAAAATCACATTGAGAAGTTTTTACAAAATAAGCNGCAGTTTCTTGTGTTCTCCTAAAAGGAGAAGAGAAAATTAACTCAAAGTCAGAATATCGCTTTGCCTCTTGCTCAACTGTTTTTTTCCCTTCAGGAATAAGCCCATATTGGATTTGAGTTTCCATTTTGCATGACTCAATTCCCAACTTATTATTTTTAGCCTTTCCATGTCTAACAATGTAAAAGTCATTTTTTAGGGTGATATTCATCAGAGTAATAATTTAATTTTAGCCAAAATTGCAATGCAATTAAAGCTTTCCAAAGATATTAGATTTTCTATTTAATCGAATTCAAAAATGGACATAATCATTTAGTTTTAATTTGAATTAGGATTTCTTGAGTAGAAAAAACCCCATATCTTTATAACATCAAAAAACAATCCATGGAGTGTAAACTCATTTGCTCCGATATAGACGGAACTTTATTGGATGCCAATCGACAACTTTCCAAAGAAACCATAGCGGCAGTTCAACGAGTAAAATCAAAAATTCCTTTTTTGTTAATCTCATCTCGTATGCCAAAATCCATGCGTTTACTTCAGTCAGAATTGGGTACAATGGAAACTCCTTTAATTGCCTATAATGGAGCTTTAGTTTTCGGATCGAAAGGAAATATTATTCAAAGTACTGAGATCCCCTATTGGATAACCCATGCAATTTGTAATTGTATCCCAGAATTTAAATTACACTTTAGTTTGTATCACCAAGATGAATGGATAGTGCCAACAATGGATTTTTGGGCAGAACGTGAAATGAATAACACTCGAGTATCTCCAAAGCTAAGTCCATTAGTTGATACCCTCGCTTTGTGGAAAAAGCAGCAAAAGGGATCTCATAAAATTATGGCAATGGGAGATTCTAAACATTTAGATTGGGTAGAACAATTTATTTCTAAAAATTATTCTAATCAGGTAAATGCATATAGATCCAAAGACACCTATTTAGAAATTTCAAACAATCAATTCGACAAGGCTTCGGCTTTAGCAAAACTTTTGAGTGCAGAATACCCTAATTTATCTATGGATGGGGTAATGGCTTTTGGGGATAATTACAACGACCAAACTATGCTCGAAAGTGTTGGTTGGGGTATTGCGGTAGCTAATGCAAAACCTGAGATTTTATTTTCAATCAAAACTCATACGCTGACTAACCATCAACATGGAGTGGCGTTTGCTATAGGGCAATACTGCTAAGCCAATTTTTTCTTTTGAGTTACTAAATATACTCCTGAGAAAACAAGAATTGTCGCTAAAATTTTCACAAAATCTATGGCATCATTTCCAGTGTATAAAGCGAACATTATTCCTATAAATGGCTGTAAATAAACAAAAGCGCCAACAGAAGTGGGCGATAAGGTTTTGAGTGCATAAACATTGAAGAGATAGGTTAAAAATGTAGTTCCAACTACTACAAAAGTCATTCGCCAAGTTGCTTCAAAGGGAAGAGAAGACCATTCTACTTCGATAAATTCATTAAAAGTAATGGGAAGATTCATAAACACACCTCCCAAAAACATCCATTTCATCAAAGTTATGGAACTGTATTTTTGAGTCATCGGTTTTATTAAAACCAAATAGGTCCCATAGCAAAGGGCGTTGATGAACATCATTGAATTTCCTAAAGGAATGTTTGGGGCATTAACACTAAAATTACTTCCGTTTAAAATAAGCAATAATGCTCCTCCAAAACCAATGAAGATCCCGATTCCTTTAGTTATTGTTATTTTTTCTTTCAAGAAAAATACGGAAAGAATCATAACCATAATAGGGGTAAGGGTAACAATTACTGAACTGTTGATGGGGGTTGATAAACTGAGCCCTTTGATAAACATTAGCATATTGAGACACATCCCAAAAAAAGTTGCAATTCCAATTTTTATAAAATCTTTTCGATCGATATTCTCTTTTGGAAAAAGAAGACTAACTGTCCAGAATAAAATTGCGGCACCAACAACTCGAAGTTGTACCAATCCCAATGCACCAATATATTTGGGCATTATGACTTTAGCGATAGTGTGATTTAGTCCATAAATAGTAGTTGCACTCAAGGCACATAAAATTGCAATAAACCGTTGTTTACCCATGAAGCGCTTTTTGAGCAGCTTCAATTGTAACAGCGGCATTGCCAATAAAAATCTCATCTTGGTAAATTAATACAGGACGTTTTAAAAAAGAATAATGCTCAAGAATAAGTGCTTTACTTTTTCTCTCTGAAACCTCAGCGGCTTTTATTCCTCGTTTTTTTAGTAATTGTGCATGAGAATTAAGTAATGCGGAATAAGATTTGGTTTTTGAAAACAACACATCAAGTTGCTCTGGAGTAATTGGGTTTTCTTTGATATTTATTTGTTTGATTGAATCGGGGAGTTTTAAAGTTTTTATGATTCTCTTACAAGTATCACAAGTCTTTAGGTAGTAAAAAATATCCATAGCAAGTTTTGTTTGAACAAAGAAAATCAATTTTCGTTAAATGGATTTAAAATATGGAGAAATCCTTCGAATCAATTACCTTTGACACATATAACTAAGTTGGTTTTATGAAAAATAAATTACGTTTTAATACCGCTACAATTCACGGGGGTCAGTCGCACGATCCGGCTTATGGAGCAGTAATGCCACCCATATATCAAACCTCTACTTATGCTCAAACTACCCCTGGAGGACACAAAGGATTTGAATACAGCAGAACCCATAATCCCACTCGACAAGCGTTAGAGAAATCTTTAGCTAGCATTGAAAATGGAAAACACGGTTTAGCCTTTGGTTCAGGTTTAGCAGCTATTGATGCTGTTTTAAAGTTGTTAAAGCCTGGTGATGAGGTTGTATCTACCAACGATTTATACGGAGGATCCTATCGTTTATTTACCAAAATTTTTGAAGACTTTGGAATCAAATTTCACTTTATAGGAATGAGTAATGTCAACGAAGTAAACAAGGTCATAAATAAAAAAACCAAATTGATTTGGGTAGAAACTCCTACCAATCCCATGATGAATGTAGTTGACATTAAAGCAGTATCAGCGATTGCTAAAAAACATCAACTCCTTTTAGCGGTTGACAATACTTTTGCTTCACCCTATCTTCAACAACCTCTAGACTTTGGTGCAGATATCGTAATGCATTCTGCAACGAAATACATTGGTGGTCATAGCGATGTAGTATTAGGAGCATTAATTGTTAACGAAGATGATTTAGCAGAACGCTTATTTTTTATTCAAAATGCAAGTGGCGCAGTTTGTGGGCCTATGGACAGTTTTCTTACTCTAAGGGGAATCAAAACACTACATGTTCGTATGCAACGACATTGTGAAAATGGAAAGATCATAGCGGAATATTTAAAAAACCATCCTAAAATTGAAAAAGTATATTGGCCTGGATTTGACACCCATCCAAATCACTTAATTGCCAAAACTCAAATGAGAGATTTTGGTGGGATGCTATCTTTTATACCTGAAGGAGCAGATTTTGATGCCGCCATTAAGATAATAGAAAATCTAAAACTCTTTACTCTTGCTGAATCTTTAGGAGGAGTAGAAAGTTTGGCTGGACATCCAGCCAGTATGACCCATGCTTCGATTCCTAAGATAGAACGAGAAAAAAGTGGTGTGGTAGATTCGCTAATTCGACTGAGTGTTGGAATTGAAGATGCACAAGATTTAATTGAAGACTTAGAACAAGCCATTGGATAAACTGTTTTCTGTATCTTTATATATTATCAGATGTTTATGAAACTTCCCAAGGGAAAAAAAATATACTTCGCCTCCGACAATCATTTGGGTGCTCCAGACCCTAAAAGCAGTGCTCATCGGGAGCGTGTTTTTTTAGATTGGTTGAATCATATTCAACAAGATGTAGGGATTTTATTTTTACTGGGAGACCTATTTGATTTTTGGTTTGAATACAAAACAGTTGTTCCAAAGGGTTTTGTGCGCGTTCTTGGAAAACTTGCAGAACTTTCGGATCAGGGTACAAAAATTCATTTTTTTGTCGGAAATCACGACCTTTGGGTTCAAGATTATTTCCAAAAGGAATTGGGTTTTATTGTTCATCACTCAGCACAAGAATTTACGATTAACCAAAAAAAGTTTTTTATAGCTCACGGAGATGGATTGGGACCTAACGACAAAGGTTTTAAAAGAATGAAAAAGGTTTTTACCAATAAATTTTTTCAGTGGTTATTCCGATGGATACATCCCGATATTGGTATGCGTTTGGGCCAGTATTTATCGATAAAAAACAAAATAATTTCTGGAGATGAAGACATTGTATTTTTGGGAGAGGATAAAGAATGGTTGGTTCAGTACTCTAAAAAGAAACAAACAGAAGAAAAGAGAGACTTTTTTATTTTTGGACACCGTCATTTACCCTTAGACATTGCTATTGATGGCCAAGCACGTTATCTAAATCTGGGGGATTGGATAACTCATTTTACTTATGCCGATTTCGATGGAACAAATTTGGAATTAAAAAAGTGGCAACCCAAAATATGATTGAAAAGAAAAAACTAGTATTCGAGAAAACGGTTTTGGTAGGAGTTATTTCTGCTCGACAAGATGAAGACCAAGCCCTTGAATATTTAGCAGAATTAGGTTTCTTAGCTCATACGGCAGGTGGTGAAGTTATTAAACAGTACACTCAAAAAATCACACTTCCAAATCCAAAAACATTTATTGGAAGTGGTAAATTAATGGAAGTTCAAAGTTTTGTTGAAAAACACGAGGTTTCAACAGTTGTTTTTGATGACGAATTAACCCCAGCTCAACAGAGGAACATTGAGGAACTTTTAAAATGTAAAATCCTAGACCGTACTGGTCTAATCCTTGACATATTTGCACAAAGAGCACAAACCAGTTATGCAAGAACACAAGTTGAATTGGCACAGTATGAATATTTAATGCCCCGTTTAAAAGGATTATGGACACACTTGGAACGTCAAAAAGGTGGGATTGGAATGCGAGGTCCTGGAGAAACTGAAATTGAAACAGACAGACGTATTGTTCGAGACAAAATTGCGCTACTAAAAAAGAAATTACAAGTAATTGATAAACAAATGTCAACTCAAAGAGGAAACAGAGGAGCCTTAATTCGAGTTGCTTTGGTTGGATACACCAATGTTGGAAAATCAACTTTGATGAATACAATTGCTAAAAGCCAAGTTTTTGCTGAAAACAAATTATTTGCAACCCTAGATACTACTGTCCGGAAAGTAGTAATTGGAAATTTACCTTTTCTGTTAAGTGATACCGTTGGGTTCATTAGAAAACTCCCCACTCAATTAGTCGAATCTTTCAAGAGCACCTTGGATGAGGTTCAAGAAGCTGACTTATTGCTTCATGTTGTGGATATTTCTCATCCTAATTTTGAAGAGCACATTGAATCTGTGAATTTAATTTTATCTGAAATCAAAAGCCAAGACAAGCCAACCCTGATGGTGTTCAATAAAATTGACGCCTATAAACCCTTGATTATTGAAGAAGACGATCTGGTAACCGAAAAAACGTCAAGGCACTTTACTTTAAATGAGTGGGAACAAACTTGGATGTCTCGAATGAATGGTAATGCTCTCTTTATTTCTGCTACAAAAAAAGAGAATATAGAGCACTTCAGAAAAAAAAGCTATGCTGCCATACGAGACATTCATGTTAAACGTTTTCCTTACAATAACTTCCTATACCCAGAAGGACTAGAATAGTTAATTATTCACTAGATTAGATGTATATAAACCCTAAATTTATCTCACATGAAAAAAATCGTTACACTTTTTTTGTTATACTTATTTGTTAGTTGTAGTTCCGATGACCCTTCAGAAACCTATTTAGAAAAAGTACAATTGGTATTAAATCAAGATCCAACTTCAAACCCAGTTGAAGAATTTTCATTGTTTTTTGAAGATATTTCTTATGGACCCGAAACCCGAAATAAATTTGATTTGTTTCTTCCTCAAGATGAAAACGCCAAGGGCATTGTAGTTTTTTTTCACGGTGGAAGTTTTTTGTACAACGACAAAAGTGATGTTTACGAGGAACCTTATGTGGGGATTATAAAAGATCTTTTAAATCAAAACGTAGCAGTGGTTAATTCAAATTACAGTTTTTTGAATAGCACTAATAGTACAGGAGTGATAACAGCGCTTTCGGAGGGGAACATATTGTTGAATTATCTCAAAACCATTGCAGCTGATCTTTCATTGAATGCTGATAAAATAGTTTTAAGTGGTGCGTCATCAGGAGCAGGAATTGCTCTGTGGAATGGTCTGCAGGCAGAATATAATGACGGGGTTCTTGGAGTATTGGCTCTTGAAACTCAGAGCAGTTATAATTTGTACACATGGGAAAATTTATTCTCGGGACTCACTATCGATGCTGTGACACAAAATAATTCAGACTTTCAACTGCTTTTTTCCCTTTTTTATGGGGGTTCTAAACCAACTCAAGATCAACTAGACCTTGTTGATTTTATTGAATTTATTGATTCGAGTGATCCAGAGCTTTATTTGTACAACAATACGGGGAGTCAATTTTTAACTTCATCTGGAGAAATAGATTTAAATGTTTTATATCACAGTGTATTACATTCCGATGCTTTGCGGGGAAGAGCAATTCAGGAAGGTTTAGGATTTTCAGGGGCTTTTGCTGAAACTCCTGATGCTTTTATTTTACGGTTATTTGAATAATTTATTTGTTTCCTTTCCAAATGTACAATTTTCCAAAGCTGAATTAGGAAGAACTTTTGCAGGAAAAGCCTATGATTCTTTTAATGGGGAACGCAATATTGTTTCACGTGACACCTATAATTCCCTGTGGCTTAGCTGCAGCACTTTTTCTGATTTTAAATCCATGGTTTTACCTCAGGAGAAAGGTATTGTTCAAGGAATTTTAAGGCGTAACTATTTTAATTCCAGATACATTTTAAAAATAAATAATCCAACTGATATAACATTTATTGACAGCCGTTGTGACCCCTTCTTTGAGGAAAACTTTGAGGCCAATCGTTTGGGGTTGTTTTATAAAAATGGCTGGTATAACTATGCGCATGAGGGAACACAATTTTGGGAAGTTTATGAAGATGAAAATTCTTTGGGTCAGTCTGTTCATATAGGTTCATATCGATCCGGCGATGTTTCTACGATTTCATGGCTCATTTCTCCTAAGCTGGATTTAAGCTCTCTTAAAAACCCTCAAGTTGCATTCCGAACCTCTGTAAGTTTTCCTGATTAGATTATTTTAGAGGCTTTGGTATCTTCTGATTGGAATGGACAGATTGAAGGCCTTGAAACTGCAACATGGAATTCGCTTTCAGCAGTAATAGCCTCAAAACATGATGAATCCAGAATATTTATTGATTCAGGTAATTTAAGCCTAAATTTTTATGGAAGAGAATTGTTTTTTGCATTTAAATATACAGGAAGTGGAAAAACTTCTCAAGATGGCACCTATGAATTGGATGATTTTCATATTTTTGACAAATAAATTTTAAATTTATAGACTATGTCTTATGTTATTCAAAAAGTACTAGCATTAATTGTTGAGCTTATCAACTTAATACTTCTTAATTTTTCTTAGGAAAGAAGTCGCCCAAACAATTTCAATTTTTAGTTTTCATCCAAAAACAATCGGGAGTAGATTTATACTCAAATGATATATTCTTAAAAGATCAACAGGTTTTTTTCTAAAATAAAAATCTAGTTATTCCTTGAATTAAAATTGATTCTAAAAGTGTGATCACTTTTTTTTATTTAAAACAGTTGCATTGGCTTGATCGGTTGGTAAAACAGTTATGTCGGCTATGGTTACATGTTTAGGAGCATGAACCATAAAGGCTATTGTATTGGCAATATCCTCAGCTTGTAGGGCTTCTAATTGGCTGTAAACGCTTTTTGCACGATTAACATTACCCTTAAAGCGAACTTCAGAAAATTCAGTTTCAACGAGCCCTGGGTGAACTGCACCTACTCGGATTCCTAGGGGATTTAAATCGATTCGAAGCCCCTGAGTAAAAGCGTTAAGCGCGGACTTACTTGCACAATAAACATTTCCTTTCGGGTAAACCTCGAGTCCTGCAATAGAACCAACATTAATGATGTGTCCTGATTTTCTTTCCGTCATAAAAGGTAAGATGGCTTTGGTTACATACATAACTCCTTTCACGTTCCCATCAATCATTGCATCCCAGTCATCTAAATTGGCCTCGATTACATCGTGAAGACCATGGGCATTTCCTGCATTATTGAGGAGCACATCGATGTTTTTAAATCTTTCAGGGAGGCTATCAATTGCCTTGAAAACTGAAGCTTTATCTCGTACATCGAAATTAAGTGTATGAACTTCGGTCGGAAGTTCTTCTTTTAATTGATTTAATCGTTCTTGTCTTCTTCCGCACAAAATTAGACGGGCACCGAGTGCGGCAAAATGTATTGCCGTAGCTTTACCTATGCCACTTGTAGCTCCAGTAATGAGTATGGTTTTATTCATGGTTATGGTACTTCATGCCCCAAACTAGCTTCTAAGAGTAAAAACCAGTCTTGTAGGGTTAATTTTATTTTTAAGGCCCCTGATGCCTTTTTTAGTCTTGTGGCTTGTGTTGTTCCGACAACTGGATAAATTTCTGCTGGATGTTTGAGTAACCAAGCTAGTAAAACCTGATCCTCAGTGGCACTGTAAATTTCACACATTTTATTCATCAAGGGTTTTAACCTTATTTTTTGTGGATGGTCATTTTTAAAATAATTTCCCAGTGGGCTCCATGCCATTGCACCTATTTGGTGATGCATCATATAATTGGTCGTTCCGTTGAACATAGCTTCAGGCTGGGTTAATGAACATTCTATTTGATTCCATTCAATCAAATTTTCAGAACGTAAAAGATCTTTTTGAGCTGGAGTAAAATTAGAAACACCAAAGCTTTTTACTTTTCCTTGAACTTTAAGTTGTTCAAGGGCAAGTGCAATTTCATGTGGATCCATTAAAGGGCTTGGTCGGTGCAAAAGCAGAACATCAAGATAATCGGTTTTAAGGTTTTGAAGTGATAATTCTACCGACTTTAGGATGTATTCTTTAGTGTAATCGTAATGTTTTACTGATAGCGGTCGTTCTGTGCTTGGAAGTTGGATTCCACATTTGCTGATAAATTGAACAGAAGATCGCTCTATCTGACTTTGCTTAAATGCGGCACCAAAGGCAGCTTCTGTTGTGTAGCCTCCATAAATATCGGCATGATCAAAAGTGCTAATTCCCATTGACAGGGCTTCAATAATTAGATCACTCATTTGGTCGGTAGAATAATTCCCCCCCCAAACACCCCAAGTCATTGTACCTGCAATTATTTTAGAAAATGAATTCATATTTTAATCTTTGCAATAATTCCTCCTAAATTTAGGTTTATTAGTGAATTCAGAGGAGTTTTTTTTCTTACAATTTTTAACCAATTATTAACAAGATTTCCCTGATAATTTTCACATTTTTGTATTCCTAAAATATTTATGTAACCTTATGGATAATAATAAAAACATAGACATTAGTGCTATCAACGAGAAAATCGAAAAGGAAAGTGCTTTTATTGATTTACTTACATTAGAAATTAACAAAGTAATTGTAGGTCAAAAACAAATGGTTGAACGCTTATTGATTGGTCTTTTGGGGCGAGGTCATATATTATTAGAAGGAGTTCCCGGTTTAGCAAAGACTTTAGCCATCAATACATTGAGCAAAGCGGTAAAAGCTGACTTTAGTAGAATCCAATTTACTCCCGATTTGTTACCTGCCGATGTTGTGGGAACTATGATTTACAACATTAAAGAAAATGATTTTTCTATCAAAAAAGGGCCCATTTTCGCCAATTTTGTTTTGGCAGATGAGATTAACCGAGCTCCAGCTAAAGTTCAATCGGCTCTATTAGAAGCGATGCAAGAAAAGCAGGTTACCATCGGAGACACCACATTTCCATTGAAGCAACCTTTTTTGGTAATGGCAACTCAAAATCCCGTAGAGCAAGAAGGTACATATCCCTTACCCGAAGCACAAGTAGATCGATTCATGTTAAAAACAGTTATCGATTACCCTACAATTGACGATGAACAACTGATTGTTCGTTCCAATATGAATGCCACCCAAGCTAAAATAAAACCTGTTGTGACTCCAAAACAAATTATTACCGCTCAGGACACTGTCCGAATGGTTTATATGGATGAAAAAATAGAAAAATACATTTTGGATCTGATTTTTGCGACTCGATATCCAGATCGTTATGGTCTCGAAAAAATAAAGCCTTTAATTAGCTTTGGAGCCTCTCCGCGTGGGAGTATTAATTTAGCAACTGCTGCAAAATGTCATGCATTCCTTAGACATAGGGGGTATGTAATTCCAGAAGATGTTCGAGCTGTGATTTTTGATGTTCTTAGGCATCGAATAGGACTAACCTACGAAGCTGAAGCCGAAAATGTTACAGCAGAAGATTTAATTAGCCAAATCATCAACGAGGTTGAAGTACCCTAGAAGATGGCCCTCTTAGGATTTTAAAAAAGGAACATTTGTTACCATGGACACCAAAGAACTTTTAAAGAAAGTTAGAAAGATTGAGATCAAGACGCGTCGTTTGAGCGATAATGTTTTTGGTGGAGAATATCACAGTACATTTAAGGGAAGGGGTATGACCTTTAGTGAAGTACGCCAATATCAATATGGAGATGATGTTCGCGCGATTGATTGGAACGTAACTGCTCGTTACAATGAACCTTTTGTAAAAGTGTTTGAAGAAGAACGAGAATTAACTTTGATGCTCTTAGTAGATGTGAGCGGATCAGAATTCTTTGGAACAGGAAAACAATTCAAAAGAGAGGTTTTGACTGAAATTGCAGCTACTCTCTCTTTCTCTGCTCTTCAAAATAATGATAAAGTTGGCTTACTGTTGTTTTCAGATCAAGTAGAGTTATTTATTCCACCAAAAAAAGGGAGAACTCATATTTTAAGAATCATCAGAGAATTGCTGGAATTTCATCCTCAAAGTAAACGAACAAACATTGGTAAAGCTTTGGAGTTTTTATCAGGGATTTTAAAAAAGAAAGCGATTGTATTTTTGCTTTCCGATTTTATTGATGATTCGTACGAAAAAACCTTGCGAATCGCAGCTAAGAAACATGATCTAACGGGGATTCGAGTTTATGATAAGCGGGAAGGTGAGATGCCAAACATAGGTTTAGTTCCAATGATTGATAGTGAGACTCAAAAAACACAGTGGGTCAATACTTCCTTAAAAGCAGTAAGAGATATATATCACACTAGCTTTCAGAAGCATGTGGATACATTCGAAAATCTTTTTAGAAAAAATGGTGCAGGAACACTTCATTGTAGTTTAGAAGAAAGCTATGTAAAAAAACTTTTAGGCTACTTTAAAGCCAGAATATAAAATGCGAAAGACTATAACACTATTTTTTTGTTTGGGATTGCTATTCAATCTAAGCATTGATGCCCAATCTTTTGAGGAGATAAAAGTAGCTGTAGATTCAACGGAATTTAAAATTGGAGAGCAAATCAATTTTCATATCCAAATCAAAGCAGATAGCTTGTCTCAAGTACAATTTTCTGAACAACCTAATTTTGCTCCCTTTGAACTTTTGGAAGATTTCCCATTGGATACGCTTCGATCCCAAACCCATTACTTATTCAATAAAAAGTATTCTTTAATTCAGTTTGATTCAGGGAATTACTGGATTCCAAAACAGAAAATAAGCATAAACGGTGTCCCCAAAATAACGGATTCAATTTCAATAAGAATAAATACTGTCTTGGTAGATACTCTGAAACAACCCTTATTTGACATCAAGCCGCTAATCCCCCAGAAACGCGGATTTAAGAAATTAGTTCGTCAAATTGCTTTTTCCTTTTTTGTAGTTGCTTTATTGGTTGCACTTGGATTTATTTTCTTTAGGTTACGCAAGAAACTCGAAGAAAAAAGAAAAGAACTTCCTCCTTTTGATCGTGCTTTATTAGAATTAAAAGCACTAGAAGAGGTACGTCCGAGACTTCAAGAGGAATACAAAGATTATTATTCTAAGTTAACCGATGTAGTCCGACGCTATTTGGAAGAGGAGGCAAATGTTACTGCATTGGAAAGTACTTCAAGAGAGTTGCTTAACAAATTAGAATTGCTTAAAGATTCTGGAAAACTTGATTTAGATAATGAAACTCTTCGGTCATTAAAGCGAGTATTGGAAAATGCTGATTTAGTTAAATTCGCACTTTCAGCTCCAGAATTTGAGGTAGCTACAGGAGATAGAAATATTGTGGAGGATGTTGTAATTAAAACACAGGAAGCTCTTCCCGAACCTACCCAAGAAGAAATAGAAGCAACCGAAGCTTATCAAAAATTCTTAAACAAGAAAAAACGCCAACAAAGATTTATGATTGCCGGACTTGGGATTTTAGGATCAGCAATAATTGGAATTCTTATTGCCATTTTTACCTACGGATATCAAAATGTAAAAGATACAGTTTTTCAATATCCGACAAAACTTATGATGAACAATAACTGGGTTCAAAGTCATTATGGAACCCCCCCCTTATTGATTTCAACACCTAATGTTTTGGTTAGAACTGCAGAAACTCCTAAAGGGGTTACAGTATTTAAATCGGGCGATCCGTTGAAATCTTTTTTCGTTCAGTTGAGTTTTACAAAGTTGCCTCCTTCAGAATCCAAAGAAAAGAAAACAGAAGATCAAACCCAGGAGGAAGTACAAACTCTAATCAATGGAATTGTAGAAACCCTTGAAAAAGGGGGGGCAACTAATATGTTAATAGATACAGACCCATTTGAAATGAAAGATGGATCAAACGTTATACAACTTTCAGGAACCTTGGATCTTTTGAATCCAAAAACAGAGGAACGTACTCGATGCAGATTAAGTTCAATTATTTTGCCTTTTGAACAAGTTCAGATTGAATTGCGAATGCTTTATGCAAAAGAGGATCGATATGGAGATCAAATTGAAGCTCGAATTATAGAATCACTAGAAGTTTTAAAAGAATTATAACTGTGTTTGAAGGAATAGAATTAGCGAATCCAGAATATTTGTGGGTATTAACACTACTCCCTCTTGTAATTATATGGTATGTTTACAAGCGAAAAGAGCAACAAGCTCGACTTACAATTTCATCTTTAAAAGGATTTGAAGGCTCTTCTTCAAACTTGGCGCGCTTACACCCTATTTTATTTTTACTTCGACTTGTCTCTTTGACTTTTATAGTTTTAGCCCTAGCCCGACCGCAAACTATAGATATTTCAACACGGACTAAAACCAATAAAGGGATTGATATTGTGATGGCAATCGATGTGTCATCGAGTATGCTAGCCCAAGATTTAAAGCCCAATCGATTAAACGCTCTCAAAGAAGTTGCATCTGATTTTATAGACGATCGAACTAATGATCGAATAGGTCTGGTTGTTTATGCTGGAGAAAGCTACACTAAAACTCCAATTACAAGTGACAAAAGGATTGTTAAAAACGCTTTGACGAGTATTCGCTTTGATGGCGTAATTAATGACGGTACTGCCATTGGAATGGGATTAGCAACAGCAGTAAATCGCCTGAAAGATAGTCGTGCAAAAAGTAAAGTAATAATACTGCTAACTGATGGAGTTAATAACTCCGGGTTTATAGAACCTAAAATTGCAGCAGAATTAGCCGTAGAATTTCAGATTAAAACCTATACCATTGGACTAGGTAGCAATGGAACTGCAAAAGCACCTGTTGGCATTTTACCCAATGGGAAGTTTCAGTATGGATTAACAAAAGTTGAAATTGATGAAGAGCTCTTACAAACCATAGCAGATGATACAGGTGGTTTGTACTTTAGAGCAACAGACACCAAAAAATTAAAAGATATTTATGAAGAAATCAATAAATTAGAAAAAACAGAGATTGAAGAATTTAAATATTATAATTATGAAGAGAAATATAGGATACTCCTAGTTATAGCATTAGTATTACTTTTTTTTGAATGGTTATTAAAAAACACAATTTTTAAAAGTTTTATATAGTAATGTATCAATTAGACGCACCAATTTACTTTTATGCTTTTGCAATACTTCCGATATTGTGGATTGGTTTTTTTTGGTTATCTAGCTGGAAGAAAAAAGCTCAACAACAATTTGCTTCCACGAAATTAATGGATGTCTTGAGTCCAGAGCGTTCTCGTTTTAAGCCTTTACTGAAATTGATTTTAATCAGTTTAGGAATCAGCAGTTTGATTTTTGGATTGATAAATCCCAAGATAGGAACGCAACTAGAGACTGTCAAGAGAGAGGGTGTTGACATTGTCTTTGCAATTGATGTTTCTAAAAGTATGCTGGCTGAAGATATCGCGCCAAACCGAATTGAAAAGGCAAAACGTTTGGTTTCTGCGCTTCTAAATCAATTGGCAAGCGATCGTGTAGGCATTATCGCCTATGCTGCTCAAGCGGTTCCTCAATTGCCAATTACTACCGACTATGGAGCAGCTAAAATGTTCCTTCAGGCTTTGAATACTGATATGATTTCTTCTCAGGGTACTGCCATAAATGCTGCGATAGATTTGGCAGCAACTTATTTTGATGATCAAGATCAAACCAATCGAGTTGTTTTTATTTTATCAGATGGTGAAGATCATTCAGATAATGCGATAGCTGCTGCTGAGAGAGCAAAAAATTTAGGAATCAAAATTTACACCTTTGGAGTTGGAACAGAAAAAGGAGCTCCAATTCCAATAAAGAAAAATGGAATTGTTGAATCGTATAAAAAAGACGAAAAGGGTGAAGTAGTAATGACCAAACGAAACCCTGAGATGTTAACTTCAATAGCTAATAGCACAGAAGGAAGTTACATTGAAGGCAATGACACCCAAGTTGTTTTAGAATTCGTTTCCGAAACCCTGAAACAAATGGAAAGAAAAGAATTTGAAGCTAAAAAATTTGTGAGTTATAAAGATCGCTTTCAACCTTTTTTGATTGCGGGATTTCTGTTACTTTTGATAGAGATTTTACTGTTTGAAACTCAGACAAAATGGATTATGAGACTAAATCTATTCAATGAGAATAAAAAATAATGATGAATTTTAAATTTTTAAATCTAACTCTATTTCTTTTTACTTCAATTGGGATTTGGAGTCAGACTGAAGCATCTACTAATTTGATCGTGGAAGGGAATGATCTTCACAACCAAGAGGAGTATATTAAAGCCGAATCGGAGTATCGAAAATCCATTTCCCTTTCTCCGAACCGATCAGAAGCTTTTCATAATCTAGGAAATACAAATTATAGAATTGCAGATTATGATGAAGCAAGTCAACGGTTTTTCCAAACTCAAAAAAACGCTTCTTCTAAAGAAGAAAAACATTCTGCTTTTCATAATATGGGAAATGTTTATATGAAGCAAAAGGATTACGCCCAAGCAGTTCAAGCTTTCAGAAATGCTTTGAGGAACAATCCAATGGATGAAGAAACCCGATACAATTATGCACTTGCAAAAGAATTGTTAGAAAAAGAAAATCAAAATCAAGATCAGCAAAATCAAGAAGATAAAAAAAATCAAAACAAAGAAGAGGATCAAGATAAAAAAGGAGATAAAGAAGAATCAAAAGACAAAGGAGAGAAAAAAGAGAAAGAAGATTCTGAAGAAGGCGATTCCAAAGAAGATCCAAAGGAAAAACCTGAAGATAAGAAACCAAAAAACCCAGAAAAAGAGGGTGATGGTGATCAGAAAAAACAGTCACCGCCTCCCCCTAAACCAGGACAAATATCTCCAGAGCAAGTAAAAAGTCTTTTGGAAGCAATGAATAATCAGGAAAAAGGTGTTCAAGAAAAAGTTAATGCTCAAAAAGCTAAAGGTGTCCCCACCAAAACCAAAAAAGACTGGTAAATTTTTATGTTGAAAAAAATATTTTTATCAACGTTTCTCTTATTCCTAGTTTCACAATTAGGAGCACAAGTCACATTTCAAACAAAGGTGAGTAAAAATCGTATGGGCATAAACGAACGATTGAAGGTTAGTTTTGAAATGAATAAAAATGGAGATAATTTTAGGCCACCAAAATTTGAAGGCTTCCGAGTTGTGGGAGGTCCCAATCAATCAACCAGTAATACTTGGATTAATGGAAAACGTTCTTTCTCAAGAACCTACACTTATTTTCTTAATCCAACCCGAAAGGGTACCCTCAAGATAGGACAAGCTACAATTAAAATAGATGGGGAAATATACAAAACATCTCCTGCTCAAGTAGAAGTTACCGATGCAGTAAAAACCCCTAATCAAGGGGGTAATGCAGATTATATTGCCGATCAAAATGTACACTTGGTTGCTGAGGTTTCTAATGGCAGACCTTATTTGAATGAGGCTTTTACAGTTGTTTATAAATTATACTATACATCTCAAATAGGAATATCCAATGTCAATGAAGTAGAAAGTCCGAGTTTTGCTGATTTTTGGAGTCATTTGATTCCGATACAAAAACTCGAAATGAAGCAAGGAGTCTTCAAAGGAGAAACCTATAACTATGTTACATGGCGGAAAGCAGTTTTGTATCCTCAGAAAACGGGAGAGTTGGTAATTGAGCCTTTGACATTAAACATTAATGTGCAAGTTCCTTCAAACAGGCGTGATATTTTTGGACAAAGAATCAATAGACAGGTGCCTAAAGTTATTACTGCTGGTAAAAGAATAATCAAGGTTAAACCTCTGCCAGAAAAAAATAAGCCGATTGGTTTCACTGGTGCGGTTGGTAGTTTTGACTTGAGTTATAGCCTGAATAAAAAAGTGTTAAAAGCCTCAGAATCTTTTCAAGCAACCCTGAAGGTTTCAGGTAGGGGAAATTTAAAGTTATTTGGGCTTCCCAAGATTACAGTTCCAGCTACTCTAGAAGTATATGAACCAGAACATACTGAAAGTATTAAAACCAATCTTTTGGGAATGCAGGGAAGTATTCAAGACACCTATACTATTGTACCTGAATTTCAAGGAAATTATCCTATCCCTGGAGTTTCATTTTCTTATTTTGATCCCAATAAACAAAGTTATGTAACTCTTTCGTCAAAAGAATACATGGTAAATGTTAATGAAGGTCCGTTAGCCGGAAAATCACCTAAGGGTGAAATTGTTTCAAACCTTTTGAAACCAAATTTAAATGATAAGCAATTCAATTTTATTGCTTTAGAAACGGATTTACAGCCCATTATAAAATCACAATCATTTTTTGGGAAACGTAACTTCTATTTAATGATATTTGTACCTTTTGTATCTTTGTTCTTGTTTACTATTTGGTTTAAAACACGATCTACAAGAAAGATTGACCCTGTAACTGAACGTCAAAAAACAGCCAATCGACTGGCAAAAAAATACTTAAGTTCTGCCAAGAAAGCCCTCAGAAAAAAAGAAGCGTTTTACGAGGCCTTAGAACGAGCTTTACACAACTATTTAAAAGCAAAATTGCGGATTGTAACTGCGGATTTCAGTAAAGACAGAATTATCAGTTTATTGAAAGACAAGAAAGTGGAAATTAATCTAATTAAAGAATTTGTTGCTTTACTTTCTGATTGTGAGGCTGCTCGATATGCTCCAACAACTTCGGTTCGTATGCAAGAAGATTTTGATCGCGCTTCAAAACTAATTTCTAAAATGGACAAGCAATTATGAAAATAAAAAATTTGTTTATCGGATTTCTTTTTGTTAGCACATTTTTATTCTCTCAATCACCTAATTTACTTTTTGATCAAGGAAACAAGGCTTACAATCTTGGAGATTATAATGAAGCAGTTGCTCAATATCAAGAGGTTTTAAAAACGGGAGTTCACAGCTCAGAATTGTACTTTAATTTAGCCAATGCATACTATCGTTTGGGAAATGTTGGGGAAAGCATTTTTTATTATGAAAAAGCCAAACAGTTGGATCCAAAAAATAATGAAATTACTACAAATCTCAAGTTTGCTCAAAACATGACACTTGATGCTATAGAAGTTTTGCCAGAATCAATTTTTAATCAGGTCAATAATGAAATTTTATCTTGGTTTACAATGACTCAATGGGCAAAAATAATCATATGTATTGCTTGGATTATGGTAGTATTGTTTGTTTTGTATTTGTGGAACACTAATGGATTTTGGAAACGACTATACTTTAGTTCTTTTTGGATAGTCACTCTTTTTTTTGTGTCTATATTCATCTTAACTTATACCCGAAATTTAAAACTTGAAAATGAATTATCAGGAATTGTTTTTGAAGCTAAAATTAATATTTGGGGGGAACCAAATGATCGATCAGAGGTTTTGTTTGTTCTTCATGAAGGAACCAAAGTTGAGGTTCTGGATGAGTTAGCCCAATGGAAGAAAATAAAAATTGTTAACGGTTCAGAGGGATGGGTTTTATCATCATCACTAAGAATGCTAAACTAGTTTTTTAGGTAGTAATTCTTTTTTATCAAGAAACCATTCAAAAACATAGTTGCCAATCGATTTCACAGGTTCATAGAATCGAGAATTTTCTATTATATCTTCATTCATCATGGAAAATAAAAATTGAAATTGGTCCATTATCATGAAAATGGCACTAATAATCAACACAAACTTTATTCCTCCGAAGACAGCTCCTAAAATCCTGTTGATACCACCTAAGGCTGCCATTTTCAGAACTCTAGTTAAGAATTTAGCAAGTAAATTTATTCCAATAATTATTGCAATAAATGTAAGTGCAAAAAGAACTCCTGCTGGAGGAATTTGATCGTTGTCAACAAAGCTTTCTAAAAGTATTCCTAAAGAAGAAGAAAATAATAAGGCTCCAATAAGACCTAAAATTAAGGCAATTAGTGAAGCAACTTCAACGATGAAGCCTTTAGAAAAACCTTTGAAAGCCCCAAAAAAGACTAAACCTATAATTGCGATGTCAATATAATTCATTAAACGAATATAAAGATTTTTTACACATTTTATTCTCTCTTTTGTGGAATGACATATCTTTGTTTTATGCACAAAGTACCATCAAGAAACCAAGAATTAAAAGAGCGTTGGCAAACACTTGTCTCTTTATTGACTGAACGTTTTTCTGAAACAGAAACAATTGATATTGAGGGGATTTTATATTTGATAGGTATTCAAGAATTGGGTCAAATTCACAATAGTTTTAAAAAGGATGATAATGTTGATATCATTCACATAGGTATTTGTTCTGTATTAGAACCTTTTGGGTATTATGAGTTCGATTACTTCGATGATGAAGGTTGGCCACATTTTAAACTTGTTGAAGAATTACCTCCATTAAAGCCGGGAGAACAAAGTGTCTTGATGAAAGATGCAGTAGTGCATTACTTTATTGGAAAAGGATTAATTCAATAGTATATTCGTATTTTTGTAGTATGATCGAAATCGTAAAAGAACACTTAGAGAAAGTAGCTCAATTTCAAGCTAAAGGAGCAGAGGAAATCGAACAGTTTAGAATATCTTATTCTGGTAAAAAGGGAATTCTGAATCAACTCTTTGCATCATTTAGAGAAGTTCCGAACCAGGAAAAGAAAGAATTTGGTCAAATTTTAAATCAATTAAAATCTGCAGTTTCAGATAAAATAGAAGTTTTAAAGTTAGGTCTCAAATCGAATTTAAGTTCTGGGATTTATGGTGATTTGTCTCGTCCGGCCTTTCCATCTTCTTTGGGGAGTCAACACCCATTAACAGTTGTGAGAAACCGCATTGTTGATATTTTTTCTCAAATTGGGTTTAACATTTCAGAAGGACCCGAGATAGAAGATGACTGGCATAATTTTACGGCATTAAACTTGCCAGAGTACCATCCTGCTCGTGATATGCAGGACACCTTTTTTATTCAAACGGATCCAGATATTTTGTTGCGAACACATACATCTTCTGTGCAAGTGCGGTATATGGAAAACAACCAACCACCTATTCGGACTATATCTCCGGGAAGAGTTTTTCGTAACGAAGCAATATCAGCCAGAGCACATTGTATCTTTCATCAGGTTGAAGGTTTATATATTGATAAACAAGTTTCTTTTGCTGATTTGAAACAAACCTTGAGTTATTTTACAAATAGCTTATTTGGAAAATCAAAGATACGATTACGGCCTTCTTATTTTCCTTTTACTGAACCCAGTGCTGAGGTTGATATTTATTGGGGATTAGAGACAGAAGTTGACTATCGAATAACAAAAGGCACAGGGTGGCTGGAAATTATGGGTTGTGGAATGGTTGATCCTAATGTTCTTAAAAACTGTGGCATTGACCCCGAAGAGTATTCGGGCTATGCATTTGGAATGGGAATTGAGCGAATTGCGATGTTATTATACCAAGTGAGTGATATTCGAATGTTTTTTGAGAATGACATTCGTTTTTTAAAACAATTTAAGCCAACACTTTAGTCAAGCTTTTTTACTAATTTATCAAATATTTTCTGAGCATTTTTCCTCTCATAAAGAATCAAATATACAGCTTCAATGATGGGTGTTTGTGTTCTAAATTCAGAGTTAATGATCCGTGCAGATTTAGAGGCAAAATAACCTTCAGCAATCATACTCATTTCTAACTGAGCTGCTTTAACAGTATATCCTTTTCCAATCATATTTCCAAAGGTTCTGTTTCTACTAAAAACAGAATAGCCAGTTACCAATAAATCTCCTAGATAGGCTGAATTATTAATGTTTCTTTTCATTTTATGTACATCCTTTATAAAACGTTTTGTTTCACGAATGGCATTACTCATCAAAACACTTTGAAAATTATCTCCATAGCCGAGACCATGAGCTATTCCAGCTGCTATTGCATATATGTTTTTTAGCATTGCTGCATATTCAGTACCAATAATATCATTTGAAACCTTGGTTCGTATATACTTTGTTTTGAGCATAGCTGCAATACATTTTGCAAAAGTCTGATTTTGGGATGCGACAGTTAAATAAGAAAGTTTTTCCATGGCAACTTCTTCAGCATGACAAGGACCGCAAATAACTCCTATTCTATCGAGTGGAACCGCAAAGTCTTCATGAAAAAAAGTACCGGGAATTTTCATGTTTTCCGGAATAACCCCCTTTACTGCAGAGACAACAATTTTATTTTTTAAAGAAATTTGAAGTTTTGAAAACTCCTCTTTGATGAATGCAGACGGAATGGCAACAATAATAATGTCTGCTTTTTTGACTACATAATTAATATCTGTACTTATTTTTAGTCGTTTGGTATTGAGATTTGTTGTGGTTAAGTAAGCTGGGTTATGTTGGTTTCGTTCAATGAATTCTTTGTTTTTTTCACTACGCATATACCATCCTATATTGCGTTTATTAACCATAAGGATTTTGATTAATGCGGTTGCCCAACTTCCTCCCCCAAGAACAGCTACTTTAAGCTTATTCTTTAAGATGATGTGCTTGAATTCTGGTTTTTTGGCTGTGATCATAAAAACTCAGTATCCTATAAATGATTATCAACAAATATATTTACAACCAAGTATTCCAAGGAATTCTTGATAACAATAGTAAGAGTCCTAGAAAATAGAATATTCCAATTCTTGAAAACTTCTTAACATCTAACGATTGTCTTTTGTGCATCGACCAACCCATGGTAATCAGCACAATTGCTATTAGATTGGTAATGGGATGTTCTACAAGATACAAGCGTGCTTGAGAATCTTTCATTACTCCCATGCCTAATGCACTCCATTTCCCGAACCAAGGCGAAACAAAATAAAGAATTAATCCAATCAAGAATTGAATATGAGAGCTTATCAGAACAAACAATGAGCGTCTAAAGTCAGAGGAATCAAATGTTTTCTTTTTTGCAATGCCGATAAAAGCGTTAGCAATTGCAAAAAATAAAAGTATTAAAACTGCGAAAGCCCAATAGGAGTGAGCGGTTTTTAAAAGAGTATACATATATGATTATTTTTTATAGAAAAGTTATTTTGACATTTAATCCAATCACTCACAAATCTATCCTTTTCTATTTTACTGACAACTATTTTCAACTTAAAATCTTTATTTTGGTCATTTTTCACAAATCCTTTCTTAACATATTATGTTTTGTTATAAATATTTACTTTACCACCAATCTGAATACCTTATCTATATTTCCCAATCTACCATTCAATATTCTTTCTATTTCCTTTACTTCACTTTTCTTAACCATAAATCCATCAAATAAACTGATGTAATCAAATCCATTTTTAATCATAATATTAGACATAACATCCATTAAACTTCTTTCCAATCTCATCAATATTAGACTGACATTCTTATATTTTTTATAATCTCTACTCTTATACCAACTAAATAAACTTATTTTCTTCAAATCCCTTACCAAAAACTTACCATCTCCTAATAATAAACTCTCTAAATCACTATACTTATTATTTCCTAATCTCATACTCCTCAACTTTTTCTCACTACCAAATAGTATAACAAATAATAACTCTTTAAAACTATTCCTACTAATACTGACACCACTACTTAATCTAAACTCTTCCACTAAGAAGTTATAATAATCCTTATTTAGATTATTCTCTACATTCAAAATATAATCCCATCTATTCAAATACAACAATCCTAATCTTAGATTTCTATCATCATCATTCTTATACCCTTTATTTAGTTTATCTAACTCCCAATAAACATTATTTAAAATAGTATTTCTCTCAAACTGACTACCCTTTAATAATAGTTTAACCATATAGAATAACTGACAAATCATACTATTCTTCAAATCTATCTCAACTAACTCTTTACCATCAATCTTAATATATTTTCTATATTCTCTAATAGTATTACTAAAGACATTATAGATTCTACCACCAAACTTATCTCTCTTAAAATAATCATCACTCAACTCATAATATTCTCCATTCTTCAAATATTCTAAATCCTCCAATAACACTTCATATTTCTTTCTGTATTCTACCTTTAATCCATCAACCCATTTATTCTTATCTATTAACTTCTCTAAAATATTTTCTTTCTTTTTTTTACTTAACCATAACCATTTACTTTTATCTTCTAACTCACTTATTTTATTACTGATTCTATAGCCAATAACACCTTCTAAATCATCTATTTCAATACTACTTCTTTTACAAACATTCAACTCATAACCAACTAACCAATTACCCTTTTTCTTATCTCCAATAGTCTTTACACCTAACCACTTTTCAACTTTCTCACCATTCTTTTTATTCAACCACTTTATTAGGTTTTTATCCTCTATTTCTCTTTTAGTTTTTACACTATTAAATAACTCATCACTTATTTTTATAAACCACAACATCTTATTAGAGTCAAACTTATTTAATCCACCTCTCCTATATTTTATGATTTTTCTTTTACTTAAACTCTTTAATATCTTCCACCAATAGTATTGACCATCCTTATCTTTCCCATTACCTAAATACCTTTCAATATCACTTTTACTAACATATACAAACCCTTCATTATTCAGTAAATCTCCATCTTTCTCAAAACTCATCTTCCTTATAGTTTTCCTATAAACCAAATCTAAAAACTTACCAACTCCATATTTTCTAAACTTACCATACAATCCTTCTATATCATCTAAATCAAAACATTCAAACTCATATACGGATTTCTTATTTTTTATCATTATTAAACTACTGATTATTAATATTATTATTTATAAATAGTATATTATTTATTATAAGTTTTAAATTATATCATATTTTTTAAACATATACAATATTACAAAAACCTCTTATTAATATCTATTAACTTATTTTATTATGATTTCAACACTTTATACCAAAAAAATAGATAAACCATATAAATGATTTATCCATTAACACCTAATCCAATATTTTTAATATGTTATTTTATATCAAATCCTAACCTATTTTTTTTAAAAGTATTATTTAAGTTCTCTCTACCTCTAATATATTTGTTTATCAATATATTACATCTAACATCCAATATTATTCTTTCTATATAAGAATCAACCTTATATCCTTCTTGTTTTATGATGTAAATATAATCAAACTAAAGCTACAAATCGAATTTTATTCCTTGAGCAAGGGGGAGCTCATCTGAGTAATTTATTGTATTTGTTTGCCGTCTCATATAAACTTTCCATGCATCTGATCCACTTTCTCTTCCACCACCTGTGTCTTTTTCTCCTCCAAATGCTCCTCCAATTTCCGCTCCAGATGTTCCGATATTAATATTTGCAATTCCACAGTCACTGCCCCAATGGGACAAAAACATTTCGGCTTCTTGCAGATTTTGAGTCATAATTGCAGAGGAAAGCCCTTGGTTTACATCATTTTGAATGTTGATGGCATTTTCGATAGATCCAGAATATTCCATGAGATATAATATGGGTGCAAAAGTTTCTTTTTGAGCCATTGCACTGTCTTTTTTTACTTTTGCAATAGCTGGTTTTACATAACATCCACTTGGGTATTTTTCTCCATTCAAGACACCTCCCTCGACCAACCATTCTGCACCTTCGTCAGAAATATTTTTAAGGGCTTTTTTGTATTGATTTACAGAATCTTTATCAATCAAAGGGCCAACGTGATTTGCAGAATCTAGGGGATTTCCAATATTCAATTGTTTGTACGCATTTATAAGTTTTTCTAGTACCTTTTCCATCACAGATTCATGAACAATTAATCTACGGGTAGAAGTACATCTTTGTCCTGCAGTACCAACAGCTCCAAAAACAGCAGCTAAAAGTGTGGTTTTTAAATCGGCATGGGGACTTATAATAAGTGCATTATTCCCTCCCAATTCTAATAAGCATTTACCTAGTCGTGCACCCACTTTTTGAGCTACTTTTTTCCCCATTGCAGTAGATCCAGTAGCAGAAAGCAAGGGTATTCTTTTATCTTCGCTCATCCATTGACCTACTTCAGCCCCACCATTTACAAGTGATGAAATACCTTCAGGCATATTGTTTTCTTGTAAAATAGTTCCAATTATTTTTTGACATGCAATTGAACAGAGTGGAGTTTTTTCACTGGGTTTCCAAACGGTAACATCCCCACAAATCCATGCTAAAGCCGTATTCCATGCCCAAACCGCAACAGGAAAATTGAATGCAGAAATAATTCCTACTATTCCTAAAGGATGATACTGTTCATACATCCTGTGATTTGGTCTTTCAGAATGCATCGTAGTCCCTTGCAGTTGTCTAGATAGTCCAACTGCAAAGTCACAGATATCAATCATTTCCTGAACTTCACCTAAACCTTCTTGTAGTGATTTTCCCATTTCCCAGGAAACTAATTGACCTAGAAGTTCTTTTTTATCACGAAGTGCATTTCCAAACTGACGAACCAAGTCTCCTCGTTTTGGTGCAGGAATTTTTCTAAAGGAAATAAACGCTTCTTCTGCAGTCTGAAGTACTTGTTCATAGTCTTCAAAAGTAGAAGCTTGTATTTGACCGATTTCTTTCCCATCTACAGGAGAAAAACTTGTAATTATTTCTCCCTTAGCAAACCATTCAACCCCAGAAGAGCATCCCAATTGATTTTTAGAAATGCTCAGCTTATTTAATAATATTTCTAAAGACTTATTCATGAATTTGTTTTATAAATAATTTCTTAAATGTAAAACTATTTCTAAAATCACAAAGATTATTGATTCATAATAAAAGGATTTTCTATATTTAGTAATTTAGAAATCTTAAACCATACACTATGAAAAATATTTTAACCCTAGTAGTAATGTTGTTATTCTTTGGTTGTTCTTCTGAAAAAGAAAAAAAACAACCGGCCTTTGGAATTGTCATCCATGGAGGAGCGGGTACTATTTTAAAAGAAAACATGTCGGATGAAATGGAGAAAGCTTACATTGAAAAATTGACTGAGGCAATCACTTCAGGACATGCAATTTTAAAAGCAGGAGGGACAAGTCAGGATGCCATTGAAAAAACCATCCGTGTAATGGAAAATTCTCCACTTTTTAATTCAGGAAAAGGAGCGGTTTTGACTGAGAATGAATCTATTGCTCTGGATGCTTCTTTTATGGATGGAAAAACCTTGAATTCTGGAGCAATTGCAGGAGTAAAACATATAAAGAATCCGATAAGCGCTGCAATTAAAGTAATGCATAATTCACCTCATGTTTTACTCTCGGGTACAGGAGCAGATCGATTTGCAGTAGAACAAAACTTGGATACGGTTCCTGAATCATATTTCATAACAGATAGACGTTTAAGAGATTTAAAACGTGTTCAACAGTTAGAAACCGATAAAAAAATAACTCTTAATAGTTCTGAGCAACTTTATTTTAAGAATCAACGATATGGAACAGTAGGATGTGTTGCACTAGATCTAAATGGGAATCTAGCTGCCGGTACATCAACCGGAGGAATGACGAATAAAAAGTGGGGCCGAATTGGTGATGCACCAATTATTGGAGCTGGAACTTATGCTAATAACTTAAGTTGCGGTGTTTCAGCTACTGGATGGGGTGAGTTTTTTATAAGATCAGTAGTAGCCCACGATATTGCAGCATTAGTTGAGTACAAAAAACTAAGTGTAAAAGATGCATCAAAACAAGTACTTCAAAAAGTTGAAGATTTGGGAGGAGATGGTGGAGTAGTTGTGATGGATACTCATGGAAATGTAGCCATGGAATTCAACACTCCCGGAATGTATAGAGCTCATATGAATTCTGAGGGAAAACTTACCGTTCGGATATATGGAGACAATTAAAACCAAATAGATTGAATCTCAACAAAAAAATTAACAATAAAATAGTGAAAATAACTACACTTTATTGACTAAAGAATATTAATGCAGTACATGTTTATCAAAAACAATATGTTTTAATAAACATATTAAACAGCGTAAATTTTACAACCCATTATCATTTAATTTGTGATTTAATACCCCCACAAAATTACAATGAACGAGATCCAATCAAAAGAATTTGAAGCTCTAAAAGAAAAAATAGGTAAGGAGGTAAAGAAACTCAGAATAAAGGCAGGATACAAAAGTTATGAAGTTTTTTCTTGGGACAACAAAATTAGTCGAATACAATATTGGAAAATGGAAAAAGGCACTAATTGTACCTTAAAGAGTTTAAAAAGAATTCTTGATATACATAATATGAGAATCGATAAGTTTTTTAATTCTTTATTCTGAATTGGATAAAACAGCATTGTAATACTTTTTATTCCCAGTTACTTCCTTTCCAATCCAATCGGGTAATTTAATTTCTGTTTGAACAGAATCCAGTTCGACTTCTGCAACAATTAGGCCTTGATGAACTCCTTGAAATTCATCTACTTCAAATAGAACACCTTTGTAATAAATCTCATAACGAGATTTTTCTATAATTGTAGGGAGACAAATTGAAATAAGTTCCTTTGCTTCTGAAAAAAGAATTTCATTTTCCCATTCATAACGACTCAAACCATCTTCAGAAGAAACTCCTTTAATAGTAATATATCCTTTGTCATCACTAATTCTTATCCGAACCGTTCTTTTAGGGTCTTTAGATAAATATCCTTGGATAATTTTAATGGTTTTGTGCGCTTTATTTTTGTACTCATTTGAATTGACCAAGAATTTTCGTTCGATTTCGATCATTTAATAGTATAATTTTGTTACTCCTTAAAGATATGTAATTTAGCATATGGAATATGAAACTAAAGTACGAAAAATCATACATGTTGATATGGATGCTTTTTATGCTTCAGTAGAACAACTTGACGATCCATCGCTATTAAATCAACCAATTGCTGTTGGCGGTGGTGGAAAAAGAGGTGTAGTCGCTGCGGCAAGTTATGAAGCCAGAAAGTTTGGAGTTAGAAGTGCAATGAGTGGAATGGTTGCAAAGCGTAATTGTCCAGAATTAATTTTTCTAAAACCTAGATTTGATCGGTACAAAGAAATTTCTAATCAGATAAGAGCTATTTTTTATGACTACACAAATTTGGTAGAACCACTATCATTAGACGAAGCTTACTTGGATGTTACTGTTAATAAAAAGAATGGACTTTCTGCAACCCTATTGGCTACCGAAATTAGAAACAAAATTCTAGAGACAACAGGTTTAAATGCCTCGGCAGGGATTTCAATAAATAAATTTGTTGCTAAAATTGCGAGTGATTTCAACAAGCCAAACGGTCAAAAGACAGTCCCTCCCGAAGAGGTTCAATCCTTTTTAGAGTCTTTAGAAATAAGAAAATTTCATGGTGTAGGAAAAGTTACTACAAAGCGTATGTATCATTTAGGTATTTTTACGGGAAATGATTTAAAATTAAAATCTGAAGATTTTTTAAGCAGGCACTTTGGTAAATCTGGAAGCTATTATTATAAGGTTATTCGAGGAATTCATAACAGCCCAGTAGTCCCTAGCCGTATTCCCAAGTCGATTGGAGCTGAGCGAACTTTTCATAAAAATTTGACTAGTGAAATTTTTCTTTCAGAAAAAATTAAAACAATTGCTGAAGAACTCGATAAGCGGATTCAACGTCATCAACTTTCAGGAAAAACCATTACCTTAAAAATTAAATATTCTGATTTTGTCCAACAAACAAGAAGCAAGACTTTACCCTTTTATATCTCTGAAAAAAGTTTAATTGTAGAACACGCTCTAAATTTGTTGTACCAAGAAAAGATTCATAATTCTGTAAGACTTTTAGGAATTACGATCTCAAATCTTAATACCATTGATAAAAAACCAAAACTTACCAAAGAGAGAAAAGAATTACAACTAAGCTTGCCTTTCTAGATCAAAGAAACTCGAAGCGTATTGACCATTCCTTTTTCAACAATTGGCATAGCAGCAAGATTAATCATCATATCTCCTTTTTCCACAAAACCCTCTTCAAAAGCAATTTTATTTACCTCTTCAACAGTATTGTCCGTACTTTCAAAACGATCGTAATAAAACGCTTTAACGCCCCAAAGAAGATTAAGTTGTGATAAAATTCTTTTATTCGAGGTAAACACTAACACCGATGCTGAGGGTCTCCATGCAGAAATCTGAAAAGCAGTGTAACCACTATTGGTTAGGGTACAAATAGCTTTTGCATTTATTTCATTAGCGACATGAGCCGCATGATAACAAACTGACTTGGTTATGAATCGTGGGGTTCTTATTTGGGGGGGATTTTGAGGAACACGAATCAAAGAAGAGTCCTCTACACTTTTGAGAATTGAAGTCATTGTTTCTATAACTTGAACAGGATAATCTCCAACTGAAGTTTCACCAGAAAGCATAACTGCATCAGCTCCATCCATTACTGAATTTGCAACATCGTTTACTTCAGCTCTTGTAGGTGTTAAGCTCTCTATCATGGTTTCCATCATTTGAGTAGCTATAATAACAGGAATTCTTGCTTTTTTTGCTTTTAGAACTAAGTTTTTTTGAATGATAGGGACTTCTGCTGCCGGTACTTCTACTCCAAGATCTCCACGCGCTACCATTAACCCATCACAGTAAGCAATTATCTTATCAATATTTTCAATTGCTTCTGGCTTCTCAATCTTTGCTATGATTGGAATTTTATATTCAGAATGTTTTTTGATCAAATCTTGCAGTTCAATTAAATCTTCACTGTTACGAACGAATGAAAGCGCAATCCAATCAACTTGTTGATCAATTGCAAAAATTGCATCCTCAATATCTTTTTTTGTCAAAGCAGGAAGTGATACTAGAGTGTTTGGAAGATTCACACCTTTTTTTGATTTGAATGCTCCTCCCTGTATAACTTTGGCTGTAACTGATTCTTTTTTGTCGCTGGAAACAACTTCAAAGATTAATTTTCCATCATCTAACAAAATTCGTTCTCCAGGATTTACATCCATCGGAAATTGCTTGTAAGTCATGTAAGCTGATTTTGCATTTCCTTCAAAAGGTTTTGCAGTGTTGAATTCAACTAAATCGCCTGGATTCACGACAGTTCCCTCTTCGATTACTCCAACTCTTAGCTTTGGACCCTGAAGATCTCCTAGTATGGATATATGTAAATTTAATTCTTGACTTATTTTTCGAATAATTTGAATTCGTTCTGCTACATCAGAATGATCGGCATGTGAAAAATTAATTCTAAAAACATTGGTACCAGCAAGCATCATTTTTTTTATGACTTCTTCGCTTTCTGACGCAGGTCCAAGGGTTGCAACAATTTTTGTTTTTTTAAGTAATGGCATTTAGTTAAAGATTAAATTTTTTGATGACTTTAAGGAGTCTTCGTGAATGCTGTAGGCAGTTTGTATTTCCGCAAGTTCTTTTATTTTTTTTAGATAAAAATCATTGCTGTCATTATTTGGGATTTTTATAAAATAATCAACCTGTTTGAATTCCGGAAGAATGTATAAGTCCATGTGTGTTTCATTTTCAAATAATAAATCAGGATTATTTTTTTTTATTTTTTTTGAAGCGTCATATCTATTGGGGAATAAATACCAAAATGTTTCTTCATCCCAACTATTTTCCCAGACCAATGCCCTGATTTCTTTTTTTAAATGACTTGAAAAAAGATAATGGGTTCTTTTAAATCGTGTATTACAATTTTTATTAATGAAATAAGCCAACTGAAAATCTTCAATTGAAGCATGAATGGCTATCAACGAAAAAGATTCTTCCTCTATCGATTTTCCAAGATTATGTTTTTTATAATTCATTAACGAACAAAGATAGTCATTTACATAAAAAGGATTACAGTTTGATGTTAATAGAAGGTTAAACTACCATGAAAAGCTTATCGTTAATCACTATTTCTTTAGAAGATGAACTGCTCTTTTAGCCGCCTTTTCTTCTGCCTTTTTTTTGGATACATCTCGAGATTTAGCCTTCACTTTGTTATCGAGTAGTATTTTACAATAGAAATTAATATTGGGATCTTTACCATTATCTATGTCGGTCTCAAAAATTAGATTTTTTTTGTTTTTCTGACTCCACTCGATCAAAAGACCTTTATAGGAAACCACTGTATTTGCTATTGAATTTAAATCGATATAGGGTTCAAAAAACACACCTATCAATATTTTTTTACAGCCTTCATAACCTTTATCAATAAAGATTGCACCAATCAAAGCTTCCAGAATATTTCCATGAATGTCATCTCCAAAACTTTCTTTTTTTCCACTACAAGTCAATAAGTCAAGAAGCTGCATCTCTTTTCCTATAAAGTTAAGTTTTTCTCTACTTACAATTTTAGATTTCATTCGAGTTAACTTTCCTTCATTCGCTTTGGGTAATTTTTCAAATAAATAACGTGAAACAATTGTACTTAGAACAGAATCTCCCAAATATTCGAGACGTTCATAGTTCAAAGGCATGCCATGATCATTTTTTATGTTCATTGAACGATGCGTAAATGCTGCCCTATAGAGATGCTTATTTTTTGGGTTATAACCTAAAAGATTTCTAAGTTTAAGAAAAAGGAGATGGTCTACATTTTTTTTAGACCATATTTTTGAAATGAATTTCACATTCCAAATTAAGAAATTTCTTTGAATATAACACAAGCGTTATGTCCTCCAAAACCAAAAGTATTAGAAAGAGCAACTTTCACGTCTCTTTTTTGAGCTTTTCCAAAAGTAAAATTGATTTTTGGATCAATTTCTTCATCTGCAGTTTGATGATTGATAGTAGGAGGAATGATATTCTTTCGAATACTCATAATAGATGCAATTGCTTCTATAGCTCCTGCAGCCCCCAATAAATGACCAGTCATTGACTTTGTTGAGTTGATGTTCATGGAATACAAATGATCTCCAAAAACTTCTTTAATAGCTTTAGATTCAGCAATGTCACCCAACCCTGTTGAAGTTCCATGCATATTGATAATATCAATATCTTCTGGCTTTAAATTTGCATCACGTAAACAATTCAACATTACGTTTCTAGCTCCAATTCCTTCTGGGTGTGGAGCAGTCATATGATGTGCATCTGCAGAAAGTCCACCTCCAACCAGTTCAGCATATATTGTTGCACCTCTAGCCTTAGCGTGTTCATATTCTTCCAGAATTAGACTACCAGCTCCTTCTCCTAGAACAAATCCATCACGATCTTTATCAAAGGGTCGAGAAGCGGTTCTGGGATCATCGTTTCGAGTAGATAATGCATGCATTGCATTGAAACCTCCAATTCCAGCATAGGAAACACAAGCTTCTGATCCTCCTGCAACTATGATGTCCGCATGATTGAGTCGAATATAATTTAAAGAATCAATAAGGGCATTTGCTGAAGAAGCACAAGCTGATACAGTTGCAAAGTTTGGCCCCCTAAATCCATACTTAATTGAGATTAAACCTGGTGCAATATCTGCAATCATCTTGGGAATAAAAAACGGGTTAAAACGTGGTTTTTTATCATTTTCAGCAAAATTCAACACTTCATTTTGAAAAGTTTCTAAACCTCCAATTCCGGCACCCCAAATTACACCAACTCGATCTTTATCAATACTTTCAAGATCTAAACTAGCATCTTCAATCGCTTCTTGAGTTGAAACAAGAGCGTACTGAGTAAATCGATCTTGTTTTCTGGCCTCTTTGCGATCCATGAAATCAAGAACATTGAAATTTTTGAGTTCACAAGCAAATTTAGTTTTGAACTCAGAGGCATCAAAATAGGTAATAGGGGCCGCACCGCTTTTTCCAGAAACAAGACCCTCCCAATATTCAGGGAGGGTGTTTCCAATTGGTGTTAATGCACCCAATCCGGTAACAACTACTCGTCTTGGAGTCATAAAAAATGATTTTAGCTTGCTTGTTCGATGTATTGAATGGCTTGACCTACAGTTGCAATATTTTCTGCTTGATCGTCTGGTATTTGAATATCAAATTCTTTTTCAAATTCCATAATAAGCTCTACTGTATCTAAAGAATCTGCACCTAAATCATTAGTAAAGCTTGCTTCAGTAACTACTTCGTTCTCGTCAACGCCTAATTTATCTACAATTATAGCTTTAACTCTTGATGAAATGTCTGACATAATGTAATTGGTTTTAATTTTGTTTCAGTGGCAAAAATAAAAAACTTTAGAGGATTACGTCATTTAAGAGCACTAAATTGATTTTTTTTTAACTGTTTTTTAAGGTAGTCACTTATTTTCTTTTATGATTAGGGGATTATCCGTTATTTTGTTTTTTTAAACCAATGCAAAAAAAAATAGTAATTCTTGCTTCAGGGAGCGGCTCTAATGCAGAAAAAATCATACATCGATTTCATTCTTCTTCTGAAATTGATGTCCTAAGTGTGATATCTAATAATCGACAGGCAGGTGTTTTTGATCGAGCAAAGTCTTATGGAGTTCCTTGTTTGTGGATTGACAAAAAATTTTATCAATCCGAACAGTTTTTATCTCTCATTTTTAATCTCAATCCTGATTTAATTGTCCTAGCAGGATTTTTATGGAAAATCCCGGAAGCTCTAGTTCAAAACTTCCCTCAAAAAATCATTAACATTCATCCTTCTCTACTTCCAAAATATGGTGGGAAAGGGATGTATGGTGCATACGTACATCAAGCAGTAAAAGAATCAGGAGATGATTTTACAGGAATTACGATTCACTATGTAAATGAATATTATGACCAAGGAGCCATAATATTTCAGAATCAAGTAAAAATAAACGCCACAGATAATGTAAGTACTATTGCGCAGAAAGTACAGCAATTGGAACACAAATATTTCCCTAAGGTTATCGAAAAAATTCTCAAAAATTAAAGCTGATTATTTGTGACTCAAGTCAATATTTATACAGACGGCTCTGCATTAGGCAATCCTGGTCCGGGGGGTTATGGAATTATCATGGAGTTGGTGGGCAAGAAATATGAGAAGGAATTTTCTCAAGGCTATACATACACCACAAACAATAGAATGGAACTGCTTGCAGTAATTATAGCTTTAGAAAATTTAAAAAAACATCCTATGGATGTTGTCGTTTATTCGGATTCGAAATACGTAATTGATTCGGTAGAAAAAAAATGGGTTTTTGGATGGAAAACAAAGAATTTTAAAGGAAAAAAAAATTCCGATTTATGGAAACGATTTCTCAAAGTTTATGACCTTCATAAAGTTCGTTTTCAATGGATCAAAGGACACAATGATCATCCCCAAAATGAGCGGTGTGATCAACTAGCAGTTGAGGCAGCAAAAAATGGAACTAAAATAAAAGATAAGTTTTTTGAAAAAGAACGGAAGAAATAACACTAAAGTCTTTTTTACACTACATAAGCTAAAAAGAAGTTTTATCTTTGTAGTATGAAAAATAAATTACTTGTAGTAGGGACTATGGCATACGATGCCATAGAAACACCCTATGACAAGGTAGATCGAATTCTTGGTGGAGCAGCTACTTATATTGCTTTGGCAAGTTCAAAATTTGACGTTAACTGTGGACTGGTTTCAGTTATTGGTGATGATTTTGAAGATAATGATCTTAAAATCCTAACAGACTTGGAGGTTGATGTTGAGGGAGTTGAACAGGTTGCTGGAGGAAAATCCTTTTTTTGGAGTGGAAAATATTATGACGACATGAACCGAAGAACTACACTTGAAACACAGTTAAATGTTCTTGAAAACTTTTCCCCTAATGTACCTAATTCTTATCGAAATGCTGAAGTAATGATGATAGGAAATCTTCATCCTGGAGTTCAGTTGACTGCATTAAACCAGATGAACAGAAAGTCTAAGTTTGTGATATTAGACACTATGAACTTTTGGATGGATCATTTTAGGGAAACTCTTGACGAGGTAATTGCTAGAGTTGATCTAATAACGATAAATGATGAAGAAGCTCGACAACTTTCCGAGGAACATTCTTTGGTAAAGGCAGCTGAAAAGATTCATGCCATGGGTCCAAAATATGTAATTATTAAGAAAGGCGAGCATGGAGCCATGCTTTTTGGTGAAGGAAAAGTTTTTATAACTCCAGCATTTCCAATCAATGATGTAGTTGATCCAACAGGAGCTGGGGACAGTTTTGCAGGTGGAATTTCAGGAATCCTCGCAAATACAAACCGTATTGATTTTGAAACCTTAAAAAAAGGAATCATATATGGTACTGTATTGGCTTCGTTTACTGTAGAACAATTTGGAACCAAAGCCATTTTAGAGGTAACATCAGATTCCATAAAGAGCAGAATTAAACAATTTAGAAATTCAACAAGTTTTGATTGGAATAAAAAACAAAAGAGCACATGAGTGACGCCATCAAACACGAGTGTGGAATAGCGCTGTTACGACTTAAAAAACCACTTTCTTATTACGAAGAAAAATATGGTTCTGCATTGTTTGGAATCAATAAGATGTATCTGATGATGGAAAAACAGCACAATCGGGGTCAAGATGGAGCTGGTTTTGCAAGTATTAAGTTTGACATGGAACCAGGTGAGCGATACATCAGCAGAGTTCGTTCCTGTGAAAAACAACCTATTCAAGATATTTTTAATCAAATCAGCTCTCGAATACAAACAGCCATAGATTTAAATCCTGAAATTCAAAAGAACACAACTTTTCTTAAGCAAAAAGTTCCTTATGTTGGAGAGTTAATGCTGGGACACGTTCGCTACGGAACTTTTGGGAAAAACGGGATCGAAAGTGTTCATCCTTTTCTTAGACAGAATAATTGGATGCACAGAAATCTTATTGTTGCTGGAAACTTCAATATGACTAATGTAAATGAGCTATTCGACAACCTTATTTCATTGGGTCAACATCCTAAAGAAAGAGCAGATACCATAACGGTAATGGAAAAAATCGGGCACTTTTTAGATGATGCAGTTGCAAAAATTTATAAAAAACTTAGAAAAGAGGGATACAATAAATATCAAGCATCTCCTTTGATAGCAGAACGACTGAAAATAGCTAAAATTCTACGAAAGGCAGCAAAAAACTGGGATGGAGGTTATGCTATGGCTGGGATGTTTGGACACGGAGACGCATTTGTTTTAAGAGATCCAGTTGGAATAAGACCTGTGTTTTATTATGAAGATGATGAAATCGTGGCAGTAACCTCTGAACGCCCCGTAATTCAAACAGTCTTCAATGTACCTTTTGAAGAAATCAAAGAACTTACACCTGGAAGTGCAATTGTAATTAAAAAAAATGGAGGAGCATCAATTCAAGAAGTTTTGGAACCTTTAGAAAAAAGATCTTGCTCTTTTGAACGTATTTATTTTTCAAGAGGGAGTGATGTAGATATTTACAAAGAACGAAAACAACTGGGTAAATTACTTTTCCCTAAAATCTTAGAAAGTATTGACCACGATATTGAAAATACAGTTTTTTCATTTATACCCAATACCGCAGAAACTTCTTTTTATGGATTGATTGGAGAGGCACAGAATCATCTAAAAAAGCAAATTTCAAAAGAAATTAATAAAACTCCAATCGACAGAGATAAAATTGTTGAGTTATTGAAGCTGAACCCTAGAATCGAAAAGATAGCAATAAAGGACGCAAAACTTAGAACATTCATAACATCAGATTCTAGTAGAGACGATTTGGTGGCACATGTATACGACATAACTTATGGAGTTGTCAAACCATCGGATAATCTTGTGATTATTGATGACAGTATTGTAAGAGGAACGACTTTAAAACAAAGTATTTTGACGATGCTCGATCGATTGGGTCCAAAAAAGATAATTGTAGTTTCAAGTGCTCCACAAATTCGTTATCCAGATTGTTATGGGATTGACATGGCTAAATTAGAGGACTTTGTTGCTTTTCAAGCTGCGTTAGCTTTACATGAAGATGAAGGAACATTAAAAGAAACGTTGGAGAACATTTATCAAAATTGTATTGCCTCAACAGAGGCATATGGTTCTGAGGTGTCAAATCATGTTAGAGCCTTATATCAACCTTTTAGTGTAGAACAAATTTCAGATAAAATTGCCTTTTTATTGTCTGCGTCAATCTTAAAAGCAGAAGTTAAAATTATCTATCAGGGGATTGATAATTTACATGAAGCTTCTCCTGGAAGTAAAGGGGATTGGTATTTTACGGGTAATTACCCTACACCTGGTGGAAATAGAGTTGTAAATCGTGCTTTTATGAATTTTTATGAGGGTAAGTCTGAAAGAGCGTATTGACAGATAAACCGATAAACATGTATTTAGTCGATTTTATTATAGTGGTTTAAAAGAAAATCGCACTTTTACAAAACCAGAACATAAGTAGGTTAAGTTCATGGTAAGATTTGGGGCAAAAAAGGAGGAATTTATTCCTCCTTTTTTATTTAAACCCTCTTTAAGTATTGAATTCATTGAGTTTTTAAACAAACAAAGGGAGCCATGGCTCCCTTTGTTTGTTTAAAAATAGTTATTATACTACATGTTTTTTTGATACAATTCACTGACCATATTCCAATCAACAACATTAAAAAAAGCTTGAATGTAGTCAGGTCTTCTATTTTGGTAGTTCAAGTAGTAGGCATGCTCCCAAACATCTATTGCAAGAATCGGAAATCCTTTGCATCCAACATCAGGCATCAAAGGGTTGTCTTGGTTAGCAGTTGAACAAACTTCAACAGACCCACCAGGAATAACGCAAAGCCATGCCCATCCCGAGCCAAATCGGGTAGCTGCAGCTTTGGCAAAAGTATCTTTAAATACCTCGAATGATCCAAAAGCAGTATTTATGGCGTCAGAAAGTGCTCCCGTGGGTTCTCCGCCTCCATTTGGACTCATAACACTCCAAAATAAACGATGGTTGTAGAACCCACCACCATTATTTCTAACAGCAGCATTATTCATATCTAATGACTCAAGTATTNATTCAATACTTTGTCCATCCAGGNCAGAACCCGAAATCNCATTGTTCAGGTTAGTTGTNTAACCATTATGGTGCTTACCATGATGAATTTCCATGGTTCTTGCNTCGATATGAGGTTCTAATGCATCATAGGCATAAGTTAACTTTGGTAATTCAAAAGCCATATTTTTATTTTTTTAAGATTAGTATACAAACNTAAAGAATCTTTACATTTATAGCATAATCTTATGAAACAGAATCTCAATTCCATTCAAATAATTAGTGCTTCAGCAGGTTCTGGTAAAACCTATACTCTTGTTTTCTACTTCTTAAAAACACTTCTTTCTACAACAAGTCGAGAAATGTATCGCAAAATGATTGCGCTTACTTTTACAAATAAGGCAGTTTTTGAGATGAAATCAAGAATTTTGAATACGTTAAAGAGTTTTTCTTCATTAAAACAAGAAAATGATGTTTCGCAAATGAGTGTTGATCTTTGTGAAGCATTGAAACTATCTCATGAAGAATTAGCTTACAGGTCTCAACAAGCCTTAAAATCTATTTTACACGATTATGCAGCTTTTGAAGTGGTAACTTTAGATCGATTTACACACAGAGTTATTCGAAGTTTTGCTAGAGATTTGGGCTTATCACTTTCTTTTGACGTTGAAATACAACAGGAACAAATGCTGACTCAGGTTGTTGATCGAGTTATTGAAAAGGTAGGTCATGACAAAGAAATAACCCGACTTTTGCAACAGTTTACTTCCCAGAAAATGGACGATCAACTCAGCTGGGATATAAGTCAAAATTTAAACGATATTGCAAAACTACTCTTGAGTGAAAATGATCGAATTCATTTAGATACTTTTCTTTCGCAAGATCGCTCTGTATTTAATGACCAACATAAATTTTTAAAATCATACAAAAAAGTCTGTAAAGAAAAAATCAGTTTGTTGGGAAAACAAACCATAGAACTTATATTGGGGAATGATTTAGCTCAGAATGATTTCAGCAGAGGCACTCTTTTTAAACATTTCTTGAAACTTCAAAACCTTGATTTTACAAGACTTTATGAAAACAAACTTGAGGAAAATTTTCAACTTGAAAAGAACATATATAACAAGACTTTAGACACTGAAAAAGCAAATCGTATTGATTTTATTTCAAATGATCTTAGAGCAGCATTTCATCTAGGAAAAAAGTTGTATTATCAATTCACTTTAGCAAATGACATTATCAAACAATGGATTCCTTTGAGTCTGATAAAAATTCTCGATGAAGAACTTGAAGTGTATCAACAAGAAAGCAATAAAATACTTTTAGGAACTTTTAATAATAGAATTTCCAAAGAGATACTTCATCAACCTACTCCTTATATCTACGAGCGTCTTGGCCAAAATTACAGGCATTATTTTTTGGATGAATTTCAAGACACATCCCTTTTGCAATGGTCGAATTTAATTCCATTGATAAAAGAGCCTCTCGAAGGATTGGATAATCAAGGAGCTGTTGGTTCCTTATTAGTTGTTGGAGACCCAAAACAATCCATTTATCGTTGGAGGGGAGGACATGTAAAACAATTTCTCAAACTACTTGACAATGAAACTCCCTTTCAACAAGAAACAAACATTAGCTCACTTCAAACCAATTACAGGAGTTTTGATACCATTGTTAACTTTAATAATGCTTTTTTTAAAAGCATCCTTCCTCTTATTAACGACACGAAAAATCGTTCTATATTTAAAGAAAATTGTCAACAAAAAACGAATACTTCCTCTGGTGGATATGTTGAAATAGATCAATTTTATGAAAAGGGTAACAAGTCTGATAAAACAAAAATTCATGTTGAGAAAACATACAATGCGATTCTCTCCGCATTGGATCAGAATTTCACTTACAATGAAATCACAGTACTAGTTAGGACAAAAGATCAGGTAAATGCAGTAAGTGAATTTTTGGCATTTAATGAAATACCGTTTTTATCCTCGGAGTCTTTAAATCTATCGCATTCAAAACAAGTTCAATTCTTAACTGCTATGTTGCGTTTAGCAATCAATGAAAACCTTTTGGAATTCAAGTTGGTTGTTTTAGAGTTTTTGAAAAAAAAATACGGAAAAGATCGAGATTATCATGATTTTGTTTCCTCCTATTTGAAGATACCCCTTCAAGTTGTTTTTGAAGAGTTTGAAATCCATTTTAATTTTTTAAAGTTTAAGTCATCACCTATATATGAAGCCGTTGAAATGGCATTTTACGGTTTTGAAATGAGTGGTATTTTCGACGCACATTTACAATCTTTTCTTGATCATGTTTTTGAATACAGTCAACAAAAGCAAAATGACTTTTTGAGTTTTATATCGAATTGGGATCAACAAGGAGCGTCATTATATGTGGCAACTCCCAGAGGAATAGATGCGGTTCAGATACTTACCATACATAAATCAAAAGGACTTGAATTCCCAGTAGTTATTGTTCCATTTTTAGATGACCCAGTTCAATCAAAACATAAAACTCAAGTTTGGCTGGATACCAAAGAAATATTTGGAGAAACTTTAGAGAAAAGCTGGATTTCTTTTTCAAATAAAGTTCAAAACTATGGGAATGCTGGAATAAAATTGTCTGATCAAATTCGATATTCTAATGAATTAGATGCTCTAAATGTACTTTATGTTGCTTTGACAAGATCAATTGAGCAATTAATTTTAATTTCTAATGGTGCTACTTCAAAAAAAGATTCTTATCCAGAAATGATTCAAAACTATTTGAAACAAAAAAACGTTAAAGAATCTGAAATTTTTACTTTAGGTCAAAAGCGACAAATAATTGTAAGTGAAAAAATAAAAGAAAAACCAAGAGTTTTTTCAATCGAACAAAAAGCAAATCCATGGCAAAATAAAATAAAAACTTTGGCATTTACTCCAGCAGATTCTGAGATTAGCAGAGCAAAAGTATGGGGAGTTTTGATTCATGAATTATTTTCAAAAATAGAAGTAGCTGAGGATGTAGAATGGGTGATTGAAGATGCTTTTGTTGCCGGTAAAATTGACTTAAAAGGCAAAAAAATATTTAAGAAAATTCTACTGAATGTTGTTGAACACCCGGAATTAAAACGTTTTTACAGTAATGAATTCAGGGTATGGAACGAACATGATATTTTAGTGCCTAACGGACAAAATATCAGGCCAGACAGGCTTATGGAACTAAACCAAGAGCTGATATTGATAGACTACAAAACTGGTTCACAGAAAAAAGAAGATGAAGAACAGATACTGAACTATAAAAATATTGTAAATCAGGTTTTTACTGACAAAAAAATAAAATGTTACTTGATTTATATCCAAAAAAAAGGGAGTTTGAAAATCAAAACTTTTTGAGGTTTTATTAAAAATCATTTTTTAAATTATAATTTTCATCCAAAAGCTTAAAATCTATCCGAATTTTTTGTATATTAGGGAATATACAGCTACTTTTGGGGTATATTGAAGGTAATGTAAACTAAACTGATGAAAACAATCCAAAGAGTTTTATTCTTTTGCTTCTTAACAATCTCATTGTCAAGCACATACGCGCAAGATACGAACAATCCTTGGTTGGTTTCCGTTGGATTCAATGCAGTTGGTTTGCAGGGTAATTTAACCGGAAGTACTCCATTGATAGAAAGCGATTACAAATCAATGAGTTTTGGAGTACCTTCACTATCAGTCTTCAGATCAATATATGGGGGGTTTTCTCTTGGGGCTCAATTTTCTTTTAATTCACTACAAAAAGAATCAAGCGGTTCTTACACAAAATTTTCAACTATTGAAGGTGCACTAAAATATGGTTTTGCACGAGACTCAAAAGTAAGCCCATTTTTAAAGGCAGGTTTCGGTAGAACTTCGTTTGGAATAGGGAATGAAGACGAATTTAATGCAGCAAGAAACGCTACAGACACCTATTTTGGTGGTGCTGGATTAAGTTTCAAACTAGGAGATCAATTTAGTGCTTATGTAGAATCCAGTTATAGATCTACACAAGATGCACCTGAAGGAAATTATTTTCAACACATACTTGGTGTCGCATTTAAATTTGGAGGAGTTGATACTGATGGCGATGGAGTTTATGATAAGAATGATGAATGTCCTGACGTTCCTGGATTAGAAGAATTTGCAGGTTGCCCAGATACTGATGGAGATGGGATTACAGACAAAGATGATGCTTGCCCTGAAAAAGCAGGTTCGGTAGAAACAAACGGTTGTCCCGATACTGATGGAGATGGTATTTTAGATTCCGAAGATTCATGTCCGGAACAAGCCGGTTCGGCTGAAATGAACGGATGTCCAGATTCCGATGGAGATGGCATCAACGATAAAGATGATTCTTGTTCTGATGAAGCAGGTCCAATTGAGAATAAAGGATGTCCTTGGGGAGATATGGATGGAGATGGCACACCAGATAAAGATGATGCTTGTCCTTCTGTAGCAGGAACAGCTTCCAACAATGGATGCCCTGAAATTTCAGAAGAAATAATTTCCGAGATGAATAAATCAGGTCTAATGATTCAATTTATTGCGTCCAGTTCTGTTATTAATGGAGATGAGTCTAAAGAAGTCTTAAATAAAATCAAATTGGTTCTCGAAAGTTATCCTAAAAGTCAGATCGTAGTTAAAGGCTTTGCTTCAAGTGATGGGAGTAAAGGATACAATCAAAAGCTTTCTGAAGCTCGTGCAGCTTCTGTTAAAGAAGCCTTAACTTCCCTAGGTGCAGATGAATCACGAATTTTAACCATAGGTTATGGTGAAGATAATCCAATTGGAGATAACAATCTTGCATCTGGAAGAAAAATCAACAGAAGAGTTCAATTTTCAATAGAAAAAAATTAGAAATTTTACATCAAAAAAACCTTGCAAATGCAAGGTTTTTTTTTGCAATAATTTTAAATTATCAGGAAATCAATTGAGTACATTTTCCTAAATTTAAAGGTGAAAACATTTATAGAAGAAACCGTTACAAGTATCATAAATAGTCATTCTAATATTGACGAACTTGTAATTGTTTTACCCAGCAGAAGAGCAGGTGTTTTTTTTAAGGAAGAGTTAACTGCTCAATTAAAAGGGCCTTTACTAGCTCCCAAAATTTTTAGTATTGAAGAATTTATACAAGAAATATCTTCTTTAAAAATTGCACCTTCACTGACTGTTCTGATCGAATTTTATACTATTTATCGTGATAATACCCCAAAAGAATACTCGGATTCTTTCGATGAATTTACCAGATGGGCACCCGCTTTATTAAAGGATTTTTCTGATTTAGATTCGTATTTGGTAGATGTTTCTGGTGCATTTGAATTCTTAATTTCTTATCACGAAATAGGGACATTTCTAAAAGACGAATCTAAAAACATTAAGCAACAGTATTTTTGGAATTCGCTTAATAATTATTTTGAACTTTATAAAACATCTTTACAATCAAAAGGGATTGGGTCACTTGGTATGCTTTTTAGAGAAGCTGTGGATTCAGTCGAAATTTATCTTCAAAACACCCAGTCTTTTCATTATTTCATTGGCTTTAATGCTCTCAATACAGCAGAAGCAAATTTACTTCAGAGTTTTTTAGAAGCTCAACGAGCAGAAATATTTTGGGACATTGATAATTTCTTTTTTCAAGATCAACAACATGCTGCAAGTAGATTTATTCAAAAGCATTACAAAGAATGGACTTACTTAAGACAAAAAGAAAAACCAGCTTTCCCTAAAAATTTTGAACAAGCTAAAAACATTAAGATCATAGGAATCCCTAAGAATGTTGGTCAGGCTAAGTACGCAGCTTCAATTCTAAAAAAAACCATTTTAGATTCAAAAGTAAATTCCAAGACTGTTTTGGTTTTGGGAAATGAGACCTTATTGATTCCACTTTTATCTGGACTTCCTCAAGAAGCTACTTGCTGGAATGTTACTATGGGTTATCCCTTACTAAATTCTCCAGTTGCTTCCTTTTTTAATCATCTTTTCGAAATGCATATCAAGGCATCTCCCAATGGATTCTTTTACCAAGATGTAATTCGCGTTCTCGGATTTGATTGGATTCAACAGATATTAAAAACCAACTCAAAAAATAATTCTAGTTTTTTAGATTCTTTATTTAATTCAAACAAGTTTTTTATTAGTATCGAGGATCTCAGACCTATATTAGATCATCCATTGGGTGTTTTGATTTTTTCTTACTTTGAATCTGGAACCAATTTTATAGAAAGAATCTTATCGTTTACCCTAGAGATTCAAACGTATTTTAAGAAGGAAAAAAGAGTAGAATATGAATTGTATCCTACCCATTTCAGTTTAGTTCAAGAATTATCACTTCATTTACTCAATTTGGGAAGTACGCTAAAATCAATAGATACAGTCCGAGGTATTCATTTTTTATGGAATGAATTAATTACTACCCAATCTTTAGATTATATGGGAAATCCAATGGAAAGGGTTCAGATTATGGGAATGCTCGAAACCCGAGTTTTAGATTTTGAATCCATAATTTTAACTAATGTAAACGAGGGAATTCTTCCTGCAGGAAGGTCAGCCCAGAGCATTTTCCCTTTTGAAATAAAAAAGAAATTTGGGCTACCTACATTTTTAGATAATGATGCTATTTATACCTATCATTTTTATCGCTTATTACAAAGAGCATCAAACATAACATTACTTTACAATACCGAAAGCGATGGTCTAAATTCAGGGGAACCCAGTAGATTTATTCACCAACTTCGCTTTTTGGGTTTGGAGCAGCACAACATTAAAGAGCAAGTGGTATCTGCGCCAGCTAAAAGTTTTGTTTCAGAAAATTTAGAAGTTTTTAAATCACCTGAGATTCTAAGGATTCTGAGAGAAAAAGCTCAATTAGGGTTTTCACCTTCATCTTTGGGTGTTTATTTGATCGACCCCTTAAAGTTTTATAAAGAAAAAATATTGGGTGTTCGAGAGCAAGCATTTTTTGATAATGATCTTTCATTATTGGAAAGTGGAACTATTGCACATGACACTTTAGAAGAACTCTATACACCCTACATAGGTAAACCCATGCGGTCAGAATATTACAAGGATTTGGAACTTCAAATAGCACCTGCATTGCTAAAACATTATCGAAAAGTTTTTGGGGGTGACAAAAAGATTTTTGGTAAAAATCTTTTGATGCTCAATGCACTTGAAGAATCAATTTCAAAACTTTTCAGTAAAGAGAAAGAAAAAATACAAAAAGGGGATAGTTTAACGGTTCTTTATCTAGAAAAAGAATTTGAGTACCCATTGAATGTTCCAGAAGTTGGAAAAATTCTTTTAAAAGGAAAAATTGATCGAATTGATCGATTCAATGGGGCTTTTCGAATCGTTGATTATAAATTAGGGAAAATAGAATCCTCGAAGCTTAAAATTTCAGATTGGGAGTCTTTGAAGGGAGACATTAAACGCCTCGCTCTTTTTCAAATTCTACTTTATACTTATGTAAATAAGGAGGTTTTAACAGATGAAGTCTCAATTCAGGCTGGGATTATTAGTTTTAAAAGCATGGATCATTACCTGCTCCCTTTTGCTCACATAAAAGAAAATAAATCTAAGATTTCAAATGAAATTAATTCTGAAGTGTTGAACTCATTTGAGAACTTTTTGGTTAAACTAGTACAGGAAATATTCGATACCTCCAAGCCTTTTGCTGCTTTGGAAAACTAGTTAATTCATTTTAATTACTAAATTTACAAATCAAATTATATTTTAAATTGAAAATTATAGATGGCTGATAAAGATTCGAAAGAGAGAGCTAAGCTAAATTGGTTTCTGAGGTTAATAACTCTTGGAGACCGATTTTCATATCAAGACTTTTTTGATCGTCTAAAAAAGGGGTTTGTTGAATTTTTGATTGTTTTTTTTGGAGTCTTGGTTTCTTTTTCTGTTGAACAACAGGGAGAAAATTTTGATGATCGCGAAAAGAATGTTGATAACCTAATGAATCTTCGCGACGAGTTAAAAAGCATGCAATCTTATACACAAGAATATATTGGAACAAACGAATGGGTAACAGAATTATATCGCCAGCAGTATAGCAGATGGGAACAAGATAATGATAGTATATTTATATTTTATGAAGAAGATCAGGAATTTCATTTTCCCTTAATGGCTTATTATACCAATCGTGATCCTTTCAATCCTCCTAGGGTAGTTTATGATGCCATTAAGTTGGATGGTACCTTTCGTTTTTTAGGTTCCGAGATTGGACGCTTGGTAAATGATAATTATGATGGTACATTTCTCAAATATTTAATGATTAATACAGATAAAGAAGAGAAAACTTATATCGAAGAATTTACTCACCGTCTGGCCCATCAATGGGTTTTTGATTTAAATAAAATTGATGTGGAGGACAATGATTTTTGGATAGAAAACAGACGTTATATCCAACAAGATCGCTTTGTTAAATATAATCTTTTTAAACGTTTAGAGCTTTGGACCCAAATTAATGAGCAGCTGAATACATATAACGACCTATTGACAAATAATATACGGGTACTAGACTCCGTTATTAATAAAAAGGAAGAAGAGTGGACCATTATTTGGTGGTGGGGGGAGACACCAAGCTGGCTACAAGCTTCCCCGAAATCAGAGCCGGAGGAACTCCAGGACCAGGAACAGTCAATTGACCAGTAAAGTATAAATCTTTAATTTTTTTACTTTTTAATTTAGGTCGCAGAAACGCTGTTTGTAAAAGTGTATTTGCCATTCCATATGCATTCCCTTTGTATGAATTATATTCACTCACAAAATCATTAACACAAAAAGACTCTTTAAATAGAACGGCATCTTTAATCGATTGCTTTGTTAAGTGTTCAAGTCGTTTTATTACGATGTTGAAATATTTAGATCTCATCTCCTCGCTGTCCTCTATTCCGGGTGCTATGGGAATCAACAGAAAACAAGCTTCCTTACCTTCTGGAGCCATAGATTTGTCAGTCATTGAAGGAAAATTACCGTAAAACAAAGGTTCTTTTGGCCATTCAGGATTATCGTATATGCTCTTTGCATGCTCGTCAAAATCAACATCAAAAAATAAAGTATGATGCGAAACATTTTCAACTTTTTTATCTAACCCAATAAAGAAAAGTAAGGAAGAAGGGGCAAACACCTTTTTGTTCCAATAGATATCGTTATAGCCTCTTTCCTTGGGGTCTAGTAGTGATTCAGAATGGTTGTAATCGGCTCCACTGACAACAACATCGGAATTAATTTTCTTACCATTTACAACTACACCTGTTGTTTTACCGTTCTCAACACAAATTTTTTCTACAGTTTGATTGGTTTTGAACTCTACACCAAGCTCTTTTGCCATTTTCACCATTCCTTCGACAACACTATACATCCCTTTGTCTGGATGCCATGTACCCAACCCAAAATCGGCAAAATTCATAAAATTGTAAAAGGCAGGAGTATTACTGGGCTTAGCGCCTAAGAATAGAACAGGAAATTGAAGAATTTGAGACAACCTAGTATTCGAAAACTCTTTGGTTACTTCTTTTTTTATTGTACTTAAAAAATACCCAATTTTTTTAACAGTAGCAGGAGTTATTAATTCTATTGGAGATAAACCAGGACGGTATACTAAGTCTTTAATAGCTATGTTGTAGTTGTCCTCAGCTTTTTTTATGAATTTTTTTAATTTCAATGCACTACCTTTTTCTTCTAATTCAAAAGCAGTGTAAATTTTCTCAAGAGTATCTCCGATTTTGATCGATTCCATTTGATCAAAATAAACCTCATATCCGGGATCTAATTTTTTAAGACTATAGTAATCACTTACTTTTCGATCAAAGTCTCCAAAGAATTTTTCAAAAACATCAGGCATCCAATACCAAGATGGACCGATGTCAAATGTAAATCCATCCTTTTTGAATTGACGAGCCCTACCTCCTGGAGTTGAATTTTTCTCAAGTATTTGAACGGAATATCCTTCTTTTGCAAGGTAACAAGCTGCTGAAATTGAAGAAAAACCAGACCCAATAATTATGACATTCTTTTTCATGTAGATTAAATACTCTTATTTAAACTCAATATTCTAATTGAATTTATTTTAAGATTGGTTACCTCTTTTGCTTTTTGCTTCTCTTTCAATTCGAATTTCTTCCACAAATGAAGCTGAGATTACACCTGTTGGTATGGCAACTATTCCGATTCCAACCAATGAAATTAAAGTTGCAAACACTTTACCTCCAATTGTCACTGGATAAACATCACCATAACCTACAGTTGCTAAAGAAACTGTAGCCCACCAAATGGATTCTGTGATGCTAGAAAATTTATCGGGTTGAGCTTCATTTTCTAGGTAGTAGATTGCTGAAGCAGAAAATAAAATAGTTAATACCGATAAAAATAAAGTGAATATGAGTTCGGCCTTTACGCTGGATAAAGATTTAACAAATACTTTTAGAGAAGAACTATTTCTCCCCAGTTTGAAAATTCTTGTAAGTCTAAATAACCTCAGGATTCGCAAAAATCGTCCATCAATTTTGATGAATTGATTGAGGTAAAAAGGAAGAATAGAAATCAAATCAATAATTCCGAAAAGACTAAATACATAATTTAAGACTCCTTTTTTTCCATCTTTTTGATGAGCATGAACAATCCTGTAGATGTATTCTGCTGAAAACACAAGAATGGATGCAAACTCGAATAAGTAAAGATAGTATCCGTAGGTATTACGAATACTCAAATGAGATTCTAATACCATTGCAATAACATTTACGATAATCAGAACGTAAATGAAACGATCGATGAAATTAAAAGACTTCAATTATTTTTTGGATAAATCTCTTACAATCGCAATCACAACGATTATTGAGGTGATGATAACAACGTTCGCAACAAAAGTAATGGTCATATTTAATATAGCTTTTAGAATCTAATCAAAATTACTAAAATCTTTTGATACATTATTCATCTTTTTAAGAAGAAATTTAATTCAATAAATCGTCTGCTTTTTTCTTCTTTTTAGTCCTTATACCTCATATCTTTATAATGTTTAAATAATTTATGGAAAATTATACTACTGTAACTTTATTTCATTTCAAATCAAATAAGTTTTGGGCACTCAAGCAAATGGGGATTGTTCCTTATTCATTTAATGAAGTTCAAGGGCTTCTTTTTGCTAAGCTTATGGGAACAGGTGCTGGAAGTGGCTTTAGTTTAGCCCCTGATTTTTCTACCTATGCTTTTTTAGGAGTTTGGGAAAATCAACAAGTAGCTTCTGTTTTTTTTGAAAAAAGTAGCTTAATGAAAAAGTATAAAAAAAAGGCCATAAAAATAAGAACCTTGAGTCTTAAACCCATTCAAAGTCATGGGAAGTGGGACGGTATAAATCCTTTTGAAACTAAAACCAAAAACAAGGAAATTCCCAAAGGTAAAATAGCAATAATTACCCGTGCTACTCTAAGATGGAACCGTTTGTTGTCTTTCTGGGCAGCTGTTCCTAGAGCAAGTAAAGCGATTGAGCAGGCAGTAGGTGTACACTTTTACAAAGGTATAGGGGAGTTGCCTTTTATTCAACAAGCAACAATCAGTATTTGGGATAATATAGAAGCGGTCCAAAATTTTGCTTACAAAGAAAAAGCTCATTCAGATATTGTTAATGATACTCGAAAGAAGAAATGGTACAAGGAAGATCTTTTTTCTCGTTTTGAACTTTTGGAAGATTTTATTCATGAATAATAAAGTAATTATTATTGGTTCTGGAGTAGCTGGACTTGCAACAAGTATTCGACTGGCTAGAAAAGGGTATGATGTTCAAGTTTTTGAGGCCAATTCTTATCCAGGAGGTAAACTGAGTGCATTTAATTTGGGTGATTTTAGATTTGATGCAGGACCTTCATTATTTACCATGCCACAGTTCGTTGAAGAACTTTTTGAAATCTGTGGCGAAAATCCCAAAGAATATTTTGAGTATTCAAAAAAAGAAATTGGATGTTCTTATTTTTGGGAGGACGGTACTCGACTTAACGCCTACGATAACCAAGAATTATTTTTGTCTGAAGTAGAATCCGTTTTAGGAGTTTCTCCTAAAGTATTAGCAGATTACTTAAAGAAAGCGAAAAAAAAATACGATTTGACAGAATCTATTTTCTTGAAACAATCATTACACAAGTTAAAGTCTTTTTTAAATACAGAAACCCTAAAAGCAATTTTACAAATCAGGACTCTTGAGTTGGGGAAAAGCCTTCATCAAATAAACCAAGAACAACTAAAAGAACCACATTTAGTTCAGTTTTTTGATAGATTCGCTACTTACAATGGCTCTAGCCCATATCAGACCCCAGGAATAATGACTTTGATTCAGCATTTAGAAAATTATTATGGAACTTTTGTTCCTAAAAAAGGGATGGAGTCTATAACGAGCTCTTTGTTTGAACTTTCCAAACGGCAAGGGGTAGTTTTCCGTTTTAATGAAAGGGTAAACCAAATTGTTGTCAAGAACCAAAAGTCTGTTGGAGTAAAAACTGGAAATGCCTTTTATCCTGCAGATAAGGTGTGTTCTAATATGGATGTTTATCCAACCTATAAACAATTGCTAAACAAAGAATTTCAACCCTCCAAGATTTTAGAGCAAGAACGATCAAGTTCAGCCATAATTTTTTATTGGGGAATTTCAAGAGAATTCAAAGAACTTGATTTACACAATATATTTTTTTCAGAGGATTATAAAAAAGAATTCAAAACTATTTTTTGGGAAAAAACTGTATCGGATGATCCAACTGTTTATGTGAATATTTCATCGAAAGATATTCCCTCTGATGCCCCCAAGGGATGTGAAAATTGGTTTGTGATGATTAACACTCCTCCGGATTGCGGTCAAGATTGGAACGAATTAGTTGAGACTCTTCGAGCAAACGTATTAAAAAAAATCAACCGAATTTTAAGCGTAAGCCTTCAAGATTTTATTGTTGAAGAAGACACCTTGACTCCTCCTTTAATTGAACAAAAAACAGAATCACATCAGGGAGCTTTATACGGTTCTTCCAGTAATGCTAAAATGGCTGCTTTTTTGAGGCACCCTAATTTTTCTCAGCAAATCAAAAATCTATATTTTTGTGGTGGAAGCGTTCACCCTGGAGGTGGAATACCTCTATGTTTATTGTCAGCAAAAATTCTTTCAGATCAAATACCCAGTAAAAATTAAATGAAATTTAAAGAAAGCATCGATATCCAAATAATGGCCATTGCAACAATATGGTTATTTCATGTGAGCGGCATTATTGGGATTCTTTATGGGAACTCACAGTGGTTTGTTGAAGCAACCCCCCTTAATCTATCTATATGTTTTTTTCTACTGGTTTTAGTGTGTTGGAAAACTTCAGGATTTATAAAAATTACAACACTCAGTTTTATCGTTGGAATGTTAGCAGAAATTTTAGGGGTTAATTTTGGATATATATTTGGCTCATATCAATATGGAGAAGCCTTGGGATGGAAATTGTACGGGGTTCCAATATTAATTGGAGCGAATTGGAGTATTTTAACTGTATGCTCTGCAGCAATTGCCTCTCATTTATATGATAAACTTGTTCCCAGAGTTATCGTAGGTCTTGGATTGATGCTTCTATTAGATTTTATGATAGAACCCATTGCACCCATACTCGATTTTTGGGAATTTCAAAGCGGAAAAGCACCTTTGCAAAACTATTTTGGTTGGTTTTTGGTTGCCCTTCCCCTCCAATTTTTTTATCATTTTTGGAAAGTTGATATCAAACACTGGTTTACTCACCATCTGTTTTTGTTACAACTTTTGTTTTTTATGATTTTATTGTTAAAAATAAATACCTTACAAAATTTATTATGAATAGATTCTTTTTAAAATGTATTGGTTTTTATATTGTTTTGCTGACTGGTTGTGAATCGGTTACTCAAAAAACCGAAGAAGTTGATAAAGCAGTCCGAGACACTGTTTTAATTCCAATTGAAGCGTCAAGAAAAAAAACATTTTATGTGTCAAAAAGCAAAATCCTTTTGGATTCTACCTTGAATAAAAGTAAAGTTTTTTCTCGCTTTAAAACCTCAGTAGAAGGACTCAAAAAATTGGACCCTGAAGGGATAGAGTTTTATTTGAAAGGGGCAATAAAATCCACCGAAGATTTGTTGAATGAAGTTTTGATTGATCCTTTTGAAATTCCTGCAATTAAGAGCAGATTGCGTGTTGTCAACACTCATCTTTTGAGATCTAAATATTACAGTCAAGAAGAAGATATGGAGTCACTAACTAATTCACTCACAGATCTTTTTGATTCATATGACATATTGCTTATGAGAATAGATGATGTCGCTCAAAACCAAATTAATCTTGAAAAAAACGAATTTGAAGTAGAATAAAATAAAATTTAAATGAACTTCAATTTGAAAAGATCAACCAACTTTTTTTTCTTCTTCATGACCTATGTTTTGCTTTTCAAAAGTCTGATTGGTCAAGAATGAATTTTTAAGCTTATCAATAAAACGAATTAATTTTTCTTGAATATTACTACTTTCCTCATTGTCTTTGATTTTGAAAAGATATTTGATGATGGATTCGTCTTTTTCCATCGCTTTAGTGAATGCATTTTGCTTTTCAGTTGCTAAGGTTGAAATCATGATTTCCCCTCGGTTATGATTTTGAAGAAATAATTCACTAAGTTTTAAACCTTTTTCATTTAAAATAGACAACAAGTCATTATAGATTCGGTTTCTTACTGTAGCTTGAAGGTTAAAAAATCGTTTGTACTCTGGGAGGTGTTGTTTGTCAGCAGATTTTAAGTAGGATAATTTAGCTGAACGACATTCAGCTAGTGTTACCTGATACAATTCAATAATATGCTTTTTGGTTGACACTTTATTAGTTTTATTAAAATTACCAAGAACTCTTAAATCTTTAAAAAGAAGTCTTAAGATAATATTAACAAATTTTGAACTTTAAATCGATAATTGAAATCTCTGATAAACTTGTTAGATGAAATTTGTTTATCAATACTGCTAGTTCCCCTGAAAACAGGTCGTTTACACCCAAATTGATCTGCCATTTGAGTGTAATATTTATTTCTACTTGGATGATAGGGGGTTACGCAGTTATAAACATTGTTGACAATTTTTCGGCTAATTAAAGTGTTTATAATATGAATACAATCAGTCAAATGTATCAAATTGATACTTCCATCGGGGTTGTCGACAAATGTTTTATTGCTCAGTTGAAAAACAGGGTGTCTTTCTAGACCAATAAGTCCTCCCATTCTAAGTATGGTAGCAGAAAGTTCGGGAGTATTGATCAGCAAATTTTCGCAACTGATGAGTTGTTTTCCGGATATTGACTCTGGGAGCAACGGACTTTCTTCAGTTAATGGCCCAGACTGATTTCCATAAACCGAAGTGCTACTTATAAAAATAACTTCTTTGATGTTAAAATTGATACAGACTTGTTTAAATTGAACCATCATTAGATCAAACCTTTTCTTGGGATTTGATCTTAAACCCGGAGGAATTGCAATTATAATTAAATCTAAATCATTAAAAAAATTGCGCTCTCCAACAATACCATCTTTGGAAATTTCAAGTAAGAAAGGGCTAATTTTTCTAGAATTTAGTAATGATAATTTTTCTTTGGAAGTCGTACTTCCTTTAATATAATAACCTTGTTTTAATAAGTATTCTGCTAAAGGAAGTCCAAGCCAACCACAACCTAAAACGCCTATTTTTTTTGACAAAATTTTTAAATTTAATTTTAATTAAAGATAAGGAGAAGTTAAAGATAAATTAGATAAAACATACTTTGAATCTCATTTTTAGCTCTTTATGCCGATTAAAAAACAGGAATCAATTTATTTTTTTATAACTTAGGGATAATCAAAAAAAAGGATTATGGCAGTAAAAAGTTTTCAGGGAGAGCGAGAGGAGAGAAAAAAAATTGAGCAACCAACTGTTTTGGTAAAAGATATTATGACAACCAATCTGATTCTTTTTACAATTGATCAGTCCATTCATGAGGTAATGAATTCTTTTATAAAAAACAAAATATCTGGAGGTCCTGTAGTTGATGATCGTGGGAAGCTTATCGGAGTAATCTCTGAAGCGGATTGTATGAAAGAGATTTCGGATAGTCGATATTTTAATATGCCGATTTTGGATAAAACAGTTGGTCATTTCATGACAAAAAAAGTTGAAACTTTACCAGCATCAATGACTTTATTTGATGCTGCGTCTAAGTTTCATGACACCAGTAGAAGGAGGTTTCCAGTCCTTGAAAACAGTAAATTAGTTGGACAAATTAGCAGAAAAGATATAGTGATTGCAGCAATTAATATGAAAAGTCAAAACTGGCGCTAATCAAAGATGTCTTTAGCTGATCTAAATGTATTGGCATGGGCATCAATAATTATTTTAAGATCTTCAGAATATCCGCCACCCATACTGCATTGAACTGGTATATCATGCAGTTTACATTGCTCGAAAACATACAGATCTCTTTGTTTACAGCCATCAATAGTTATCCCTAGGCGTCCTAGTTTATCTGTTCCCAAAACATCAACACCACTTAAATAAAAAATAAAATCCGGTTTAAGTTCATCAATTAATTTGGGTAAGACTTTTTTCAAACCATTAATGAATTCATCATCCGAACAGTTGTCTTCAAGTTCTAAATCCAGATTACTTTGTTCTTTTTGAAAAGGATAGTTTTTTTTACCATGCATTGAAAAGGTAAAAACTTTTGGATTGGATTCAAAAATTTTTGCTGTTCCATTACCTTGATGTACATCCAAGTCAATTATTAAAATATTGTCAGCCAGTTTATTATCTAAAAGATACTGAGCAGCAATCGCTTGATCATTCAGCAGACAAAAAGCTTCGCCATGATTTTTAAAGGCGTGATGAGTTCCACCAGCAATGTTCATAGCCATACCAGAGTCTATTGCTTTTATAGCTCCTTGGATCGTTCCTCCTGCGATAATGAATTCTCGTTCAATAAGTTGTTTGCTCAATGGAAAACCAATTTTTCGCACCTCTTTTTTGTTCAAATCAAGTTCTAGAAGTTTTTCCACATAATCTGGATCATGAATCCTTTCCACAGCAGATTGTTCTGCAGCAATTGGACTAAAAAAATCTTCTGCACTACAAGTCCCCTCATATATTAACTGTTTGGGGAGTAAATCGTACTTCTCCATTGGAAACCGATGTTTTGAGGGAAGGGGTAACTGATAAATGGGATGAAAGGCAATATTGAGCAAACCCAATGTTTTTTAATTTATTTCAAATCCATTATCAATATTGCTGTCTTCGGGACCAACGACTATAAGTTTACCCTCTTTGTTTTCGGTCATAAGTAACATCCCTTGGCTTTCAACTCCTTTAATGATTCTGGGTGCTAGATTAACTAAAACAGTAACTTTTTTTCCTATTATTTCCTCAGCTGAATAGCTTTCGGCCATACCCGAAACAATTGTTCTTACCTCAAAACCAAGATCTACTTTTAGATTGAGTAATTTTTTAGTTTTTTTTATTTTTTCAGCTTCAACAATTGTTCCCGTTCGAAGATCCATCGTACTAAAATCTTCAAAACTTATGTTTTCTTTTACAGGAGGTAATTCATAGTTAGCTTCTGAGTTATTTTTTTTGGTAGCTTCAAGTTTCTCCAACTGAGCTTGTATAGTGCTATCATCTATCTTAGCAAAAAGGAGCTCCTGACTTCCAATAATATGACCAGCTGGTAAAATATCTTGTGAAGTTTCAATTGTATTCCAATCCATAGGATTGTTAATGTTGAGAATACCTCTCAATTTTTTCGCACTAAAGGGCAAAAAGGGTTCTGCTACTGTGGCAAGAGTAGCTGAAATCTGTAAGGAAACATTCAGGATCGTTTTTACTCGTTCTGGATCTACTTTAATTAATCTCCAAGGTTCTTGGTCTGCCAAATATTTGTTACCCAATCGAGCTAAATTCATAAGTTCTTGACTCGCTTCTCTAAAACGGTATCGCTCAATACTACCCCCTATGACAGCTGGAAATGCTCTCATCTTATTTAATGTTTTCTCATCTTCTTGGGTTAAGTCTTTTTGTTCCGGTACTATTCCGTCATAATATTTTTGGGTAAGCACACTCACTCGATTGATGAAGTTTCCGAATATTGCGACCAATTCATTATTGTTTCTTGCCTGAAAATCTTTCCAAGTAAAATCGTTGTCTTTTGTTTCGGGTGCATTCGAAGTTAATACATAACGCAATACATCTTCTTGACCTGGAAATTCTGTTAAATATTCATGAAGCCAAACAGCCCAGTTTTTGGAAGTAGAAATTTTATTTCCTTCTAAATTCAAAAATTCATTTGCCGGAACATTTTCTGGTAAGATATATTCTCCCGCAGCTTTTAGTATGCATGGGAAAATAATACAATGAAATACAATGTTGTCTTTTCCAATAAAATGAACTAAAGAAGTCTCTTTATCCTTCCAATAAGGTTTCCAGTCTTTATTGTTTTTTGAGGCCCATTCTTTAGTTGAAGAAATATATCCTATAGGGGCATCAAACCACACATACATAACTTTCCCATAAGCACCTTCAACAGGAACAGGAATGCCCCAATCTAAATCACGAGTAACTGCTCTTGGTCGGAGCCCATCATCTATCCAAGATTTTACTTGTCCATAAACATTGGGTTTCCAATCATCTTTATGTCCTTGAATAACCCACTCCTTCATAAAGTCTTGATAATGATCTAAGGGTAAAAACCAATGTTTTGTTTTTTTCAAAACAGGGGTGGCGCCAGACAATGTAGATTTCGGATTAATCAATTCAGTAGCATTTAAAGAACCTCCGCATTGTTCACATTGATCTCCATAGGCTTCGTGGTATTGACATTTGGGACAAGTGCCTGTTACGAATCGATCCGCTAAATATTGATTTGCTTCGGGGTCGAACAATTGTTCAGTTACTTCCTCAGTAAATTTCCCGGTATCATTCATTTGTGTGAAAATTTCAGAAGCAGTTTTATGATGAATGTCGGATGAAGTACGGGAGTAATTATCAAAAGAAATTCCCAATTGATCAAATGAAGTGCGAATCATTTGGTCGTATTTATCAATTATTTCTTTAGGGCTTACCCCTTCTTTTTTAGCTCGTATTGATATGGCAACACCGTGTTCGTCACTTCCACAAATAAAGGCAACGTCTTTTTTTTGGGCACGTAAATAACGACTGTATATATCAGCTGGTATATAGACTCCAGCTAAGTGTCCTATGTGAATAGGACCATTTGTATAGGGAAGTGCAGCAGTGATGGTGTATCGTTTTGCAGTAAGTGCCATAAAAATAATTTTCACAAAAATAAGCCTTTTTTCTTTGGCGGATAACTATTTTGTAAGGGTCAATCCAAATTTCTTATGAGTCAATCCTACACCTTTGGTCAAATTGCAGAACAAAAAGCTTTGGCATATCTCAAAAAGCAAGGGTATTTAATTTTGTAACAAAATTACAGATATCGTAAGGCAGAGATCGATATCATTGCTACTAAAGATGATTTTATTGTTGCCATAGAAGTAAAAGCAAGATCATCATCTATTTATGGAAATCCAGAAACTTTTGTCAGTAAGAAAAAAATTCAGTTGTTGATTATGGCAATGGATACCTATATTCAACAAAAAAAAACTCCAAGGCGAAGTTCGCTTTGATATTATTACTTATTTGGTTGAAAAGGGTAGATGGAATCGAAAACACTTAGAAAATGCGTTCTACTTTTTTTAGAAAATTGTTATAAAAAAAACAATTTGTATTTATTTTCATACATTTACTTTGAATTTAACAATTTCATGAATGAAAACTATTGCTTCAGTGGTTGAGAATTATATTAAAACTAAACCTTTTTTGTCTACAGCCCTTTCTCAGGGGATTATAAATTTAACCTCCTTGGCACGACAAATTCAACCTGAAATTGAAATTGCACTTCAAAAAGAAGCTCGTAGCGGTGCAATAGTGATGGCCTTAAAAAGAATTTCAGATAATATGGAATTTCTTTCAACTCATAAGATTGTAAAGGTTTTAAAAGAAATAGGAGACATAACTGTTCGTTCATCACTGGTTGATTACAGTTTTAAAATTTCGGATACTTTATTGAGTGCTCAAGCTTCTTTTTTGTCTCAGGTTAACGATAATAAAACAGCTTTTTATACTTCTTCTCGGGGAGTTTCAGAATCTAATATTGTAATCAGCAGTAATATGAGTCATTTGGTTGATACTTTTTTTAGTAAAGAACAATTACTTGAAAAATCCGAAAACTTATCTTCTGTAACCATAAAGTTGCCAACAGAGAATGTGAATATTCCCGGAATTTATTATTTTATTTTTCAACGCCTGTCTTGGGAAGGAGTTAATATTACACAAGTTATTTCGACTTCTAATGAATTTACAATTCTGGTTGATGAAGAGTCAGTAAATACAGCATTTAAAGTGATTAAAGACTTGAAGTCACTCTAAATCAGGGAGAAGTTCAATAGCTTGTTTTACAGAACCAATCTTGTTAAAGGCAAGTCGCAATCTTAAACCATTTTTGGTTTGTTTCTCTTTCATGTTTACTCGATTTGGATTTTGTTGTACCCAAGCCAAAAGTTGTTTGAAACGATTACTTTGATAAAATGTGCTTTCTTGATCAGCAATAAAATATCCAATGCATTGATTTTTTTTGAGTAGAATGCGTTCAATTCCCAAATGAGCCGCTTTCCATTTCAAACGTACACTATCCAATAAAGCTTCTGCTTGATTGGGTAAGGGCCCAAACCGATCTTCAATTTCTTTTTGGTATGTTTCTAATTCAGTTTCGTCTTTCAAGGTTCCTAAGCGGTTGTACAATGTAAGACGTTCACTTACGCTATTGATGTAGTGATCTGGAAAAAGTACTTCTAAGTCTGTGTCAATTTGAATTTCTTTCACAAAAGTTTTTGGATCTTCTTTTTTAGACTTGCCATACAAGGATTTGAATTCATTTTCTTTCAATTCCTCGATGGCTTCTTTTAAAATTTTTTGATAAGTTTCAAATCCGATGTCGTTTATAAAACCGCTTTGTTCTCCTCCAAGTAAATCTCCGGCTCCTCGAATCTCTAAATCTTTCATTGCAATCTGAATTCCTGAACCCAAAGCCGCAAACTGCTCAATAGCTTGAATTCTTTTTTGGGCATCGCTGGTCAGTGCACTGTATGGAGGAGTAATGAAATAACAAAATGCTTTTTTGTTACTTCTCCCAACACGGCCTCTCATTTGATGAAGATCACTCAAGCCAAAGTTTTGTGCACTGTTTATGAAAATGGTATTGGCATTGGGAACGTCCAAACCGTTTTCGATAATTGTTGTTGCAACTAGAATGTCGTATCCTCCATCCATAAATTGCAAAAGATTTTCTTCTAATTTTTTTCCATCCATTTGGCCATGCCCAATCCGTATTCGTGCATCAGGAATAAGTCGTTGAAGCATCCCAGCAACTTCGGTAATGTTTTCTACGCGGTTATGAATGAAAAAAACTTGACCCCCTCGCTGTATTTCGTAGGAAACACTATCTCGAATAAATTCTTCGTTAAAACGAATCACTTCACTTTCAATGGGGTATCGATTTGGTGGGGGAGTAGCAATAACTGACATGTCTCGAGCCGCCATTAAACTGAATTGAAGCGTACGAGGAATGGGAGTAGCAGTAAGTGTTAAAACATCAACATTGGTTTTGAGTGCTCGAAGCTTTTCTTTAACTGCAACTCCAAATTTTTGTTCTTCGTCAACCACCAAAAGACCAAGATCTTTAAATTCTACACTTTTACTTACTAATTGATGGGTGCCAATGAGAATATCAATTTTACCGCCTTTAAGGTCTTCAATGATTTGTTTTTTGTGTTTGGCTGAACGAAAGCGATTCAGGTAATCTACCCGAACAGGAAGGTTTTCTAGGCGTTTAGAAAAATTCTTAAAATGTTGAAAAGCTAGAATGGTTGTAGGAACCAAAACAGCAACTTGTTTACTGTTGTCAACTGCTTTGAATGCTGCTCGAATGGCAACTTCAGTTTTTCCAAAACCAACATCTCCGCAAACCAAACGATCCATGGGTTGCTCACTTTCCATGTCTTTTTTGACATCAGCAGTTGCAGTGCTTTGATCTGGAGTATCTTCAAAGATAAAAGAAGCCTCTAGTTCGTGTTGTAGATAACTGTCTGGATCACATGCATAACCTATTTTTTGGCGTCTTTTTGCATAGAGTTCGATCAGGTTAAATGCAATTTGTTTAATCCGAGTTTTTGTTTTCTGTTTAAGACTTTTCCAGGCAGTAGAACCCAGTTTGTAAATCTTAGGAACCTTCCCATCTTTTCCGTTAAACTTAGAGATTTTGTGTAAAGAATGAATGCTGAGATACAGAATATCGCGGTCTGCATAGACCAGTTTAATGGCTTCTTGTTTATTTCCTTCAACATCAATTTTTTGAAGCCCTCCAAATTGACCAATTCCGTGGTCTATGTGGGTCACATAATCTCCAACCTTCAAATGCGTGAGCTCCTTAAGGGTGAGTGCTTCTTTTTTAGCTTTTGTTGTTTTAAGTTGATATTTGTGATAACGTTCGAAAATTTGATGATCAGTAAAACAAGCAATCTTAGCATCAACATCTTCAAAACCTTCAAAAAGGGGAGTAACTACTGTTTTGTAATGAACAATTTCCTCCCCTTCCTCAAAAATATCTTTGAACCTCTGGGCTTGTTGGTCACTGGCACAACAAATATAGTTTTGGTAACCCTTTTCGTGGTTGTCGTTAAGATAATTGATCAAACGATCAAATTTACGATTGAAGGCAGGTTGGGGACTTTGTTTAAAAAAAATTTTTTCTTGTTTTGAAAGAGCATTAGTCATACTTAAACTTACCAGAGATAGTAAGGTAGCAGACTGAGTAAATTCTTCATTGGAGGCAAATAAAACATCGGGGGGAAGATGGTGAGTTTCTGTTTCTAGTTTTTCAAAACTTGTAACGGCATCTTTGAAATAGTGTTCTATTCGGGAACCTATAAAATCAAAATTTTGAGTAATTAACAACCCTCTAGGCGCAATGACCTCGATTAAGTTTTTTCGTTTGGCTTTGGTAAAACCTTCAGAAGTATTTGGGAGTAATTGAATTTTATTGAGTGGAGAAATAGATAGTTGTGTTGCAACGTCAAAACTCCTCAAACTCTCAACTCGATCATCATAAAATTCAATTCTGTAGGGATGCTGATTTGAAAAAGAAAATACATCGATAATTCCACCACGAACTGAAAATTCTCCCGGTTGAGTGACAAAGTCAACCCGCTCAAATTGATATTCGAAAAGTACTTCGTTGACAAAATCGATTGAAAGCGAACTGTCTGTTACAACTTCAAGGGTGTTCCTTTTTAAAGTAGATTGAGAGACTACTTTTTCAAAAATAGCCTGCGGATAGCTGACTATGAGTTTAGGTTTTTTTGAATTCCCTAGTTTGGTTAAAACCTCTGAACGAAGCAATACATTAGCATTGTCTGTGGTTTCTGTTTGATAAGGTTTTCTATAACTCGAAGGAAAAAAAAGGACGTTATCGTTTCCAAGAATCCGCTCAAAATCATTCAGTTGATAGGCAGCTTTTTCGCGGTTTTCACATATGAAAAGCATTGTCTTTCCTATAGCTTTAAAGCTATTTGCAAGCACAAAACTTATTCCAGAGCCAACGGTTCCTTTTAAAAATAAACAAGAGTCATCCCTTAAAAGTCGCTCTTCAAGCGTTTTTTGATTTTGGGTTTCCGAAAAAGAAGTGATCAAAGATTCGATCCGAATTATTTTTTGCAAATATAAGCTCATTTTTTTCTTTTGCTTGTTTCTTTGGTATTTACACCTCAGAAATATTATCTTTTTTTTAATTTAATTTTGTGGATTTTCAAAAAAATAGAGTAGAATTTTTACTTTACACAAATCAGTTAATAACTCCATATAAAACATGTTCAATCCTTCAATTGAATTTGTTATTTTCGTTTATATGTACATCATCTTCGACACCGAAACGACAGGACTCCCAAAACGTTGGGATGCACCTTTGTCTGATTCTGAAAATTGGCCACGTTGCATTCAGATTGCATGGCAACTTCACGATGAAAGAGGGGCGTTGGTTTCTCATGAAGATTATTTAGTAACCCCTGATGGGTTTACCGTGCCTTTTGATGCGGAGCAGATTCATGGGATATCTACTGAATTAGCTCTCGATCAGGGTGTACGTTTAAAGGAGGTTTTAAATCTTTTTACCCAAGCTTTATCTGAGGCGGATTATGTTGGGGGCCATAATGTAAGTTTTGACCTCAACATTTTGGGAGCAGAATATTTGCGTTTGGGAGATCATAACCCTTTAGAGGATGTTCAAATCATTGACACTTGTACCGAAGAGACGGCAAACTTGTGTAAAATACCGGGAGGGCGAGGAGGTAAATTTAAGCTTCCAACCCTAACCGAGTTGTATCTTCATCTGTTTGGAAAAGGTTTTGGCGAGGCTCATAATGCAACTGCTGACGTTGAGGCAACGACTCGTTGCTTTTTGGAATTACTCCGGACAGATCAATTACATCCTAAAGCTTTAGCAGGAAAAGGAGATCTTCTGAGAACGCTCCAGGAACAAGAAGATACCATTTCATTAATTGGACTAACCCACCAGAACTTAAAAGAAGCTTCAAAAAAAATAGTTCAAAACCAAGAACCAGAGCCTGCCAAACCGCCATGGGAAACCATTAGTCCCGAACTTGAGCAAGCCCCTTTTGTGCATTTACACAATCATTCACAATTTTCTGTACTTCAAGCTACTTCCAAAATGAGTCAGATGGTTGGTATTGCTTCAAAACACCAAATGCCGGCCATAGCCCTTACAGATCATGCAAATCTCATGGGGGTATTTCACTTTATAAAGACAATAAACAATCACAATAAAGGGGCTGATTCGGAAGCACAAATTAAACCCATTGTTGGATGTGAATTTTATGTTTGCGAAGATTATAAAGATAAAACTCGACGTGATGATGGGTATCAAATTGTATTCTTAGCAAAGAACAAAAAAGGATATCACAACTTAGCCAAAATGACATCAATAGCCTATGTTGAAGGCTTCTATTATGTTCCAAGAATTGATCGTACGATTGTTGAACAATACAAAGAAGATCTCATTGTTTTGACAGGAAATCTCTATGGTGAAGTTCCTTCGAAAATTTTAAACATTGGAAACCGTCAGGCAGAAGAGGCTTTGCAATGGTGGCACAAAATGTTTGGAGAGGATCTTTACATTGAGATCATGCGTCATGGTCAAGAAGACGAGAAACGAGTAAATGAGGTTTTAATTTCTTTGTCTCAACAACATCAAATTCCTTTAATTGCATCCAACAATACCTATTATGCCGCTAAAGAAGAGGCGAATGCTCATGACATTCTACTCTGTTTAAAAGAAGGAGAAAAACAAGCCACACCGATAGGAAGAGGACGTGGCTTTCGTTATGGCTTCCCTAATCAAGAATACTACATCAAATCCCCCGAAGAAATGAAACTTTTGTTTCAAGATTTGCCTGAGGCGATTTTGAATATCAAAACCCTGATTGATAAAATAGAGCCTTTTGAATTGACACGAGAAGTGTTACTGCCAAAATTCGATATTCCAAAAGAATATTTAGTTCAAGAAGACCCAGATGGTAAACTGGGGGAAAATAATTTTCTTCGTCATTTAACTTATGAAGGTGCTAAAAAAAGGTATGGTACACTGACCGATGAAATTTCGGAACGAATTGATTTTGAATTGAGTGTCATAGCTAACACAGGCTATCCGGGGTATTTTTTAATTGTTCAAGATTTGATTGCAGCTGCAAGAGATATGGGAGTTTCGGTTGGACCCGGCCGGGGTTCAGCGGCTGGATCCGTAGTTGCATACTGTTTGTGGATTGTAAATTTGGATCCCATTCAATACAATCTTCTTTTTGAGCGTTTTCTTAATCCCGATCGGGTAAGTCTGCCGGATATTGATATTGATTTTGATGATGAAGGTCGTGGAAAGGTAATGGATTATGTAATCGACAAATACGGTTCTAATCAGGTAGCACAAATCATAACCTACGGAACTATGGCTGCAAAATCCTCAATTCGTGACACTGCACGCGTATTGGATTTAGCATTGAATGAGGCTGATCGAATTTCAAAAATGTTACCAAACATTAAACTGTCAAAGATTTTTGGCCTTGAAGAAAAAGAACTTCAAAAAAACTTGAGAGCCGATGAGTTCCAAAAAGTGAAAGAATTTTTATCACTCTCACAAGAAGCAAGTTTGTCGGGAGAAACAATTCAACAAGCAAAGGTTTTGGAAGGTTCTTTGCGAAATACAGGAATTCATGCTTGTGGGGTAATTATCACTCCAGATGATATCACCAATTTTGTTCCCGTTGCAACTGCGAAAGATTCTGATTTGTTTGTGACTCAATTTGATAATTCTGTAGTAGAAGACGCGGGCTTGTTGAAAATGGACTTTTTAGGATTGAAGACCTTGACCTTAATCAAAGACACCGTCAAATTAGTTAAATATAAACACAACATAGATTTAGATCCAGATACTTTCCCTTTAGATGATGTCAAAACCTATGAACTCTTTCAAAGGGGAGAAACGGTTGGGATTTTTCAATACGAATCTGCCGGGATGCAGAAATATTTAAAGGATTTAAAACCCACTATTTTTGCAGATTTAGTAGCAATGAACGCTTTGTATCGTCCGGGTCCTTTGGAGTATATTCCGAGTTTTGTTGCTCGTAAAAATGGAAAAGAAGAAATTTCCTACGATTTGGATGATATGGAGGAATATCTTCAAGAAACCTATGGGATAACTGTTTATCAAGAGCAAGTGATGTTACTTTCTCAAAAACTTGCAGGTTTTACCAAAGGTGAAGCAGATGTTTTGCGTAAGGCAATGGGTAAAAAGATACATGCACTGCTGGCCAAGTTGAAACCCCAGTTCATTGAAGGAGGAACAGCCAATGGACATGACCCAAAAAAATTAGAAAAAATATGGAAAGATTGGGAAGCGTTTGCTTCTTATGCTTTTAATAAATCGCATTCGACATGCTACGCTTGGATTGGGTATCAAACCGCTTATTTAAAAGCACATTATCCCGCTGAATACATGGCAGCGGTTTTATCAAATAACATGAGCGACATCAAACAAGTAACCTTTTTTATGGAAGAGTGTCGCCGGATGGGACTCAATGTACTTGGGCCCGATGTAAACGAATCCTTTTATAAGTTTACTGTAAATAATCAACAAGCTATTCGTTTTGGTATGGGAGCTGTAAAAGGAGTCGGTAGAGGAGCCGTAGAGACCATTATTGAGCATCGTGAGGAAAGCAGGTATACCTCTGTTTTTGATTTGACCAAAAGAATTGATTTACGAGCTGCAAATAAAAAAGCACTTGAAAACTTGACTTTGGCAGGAGGTTTAGATTCTTTTGGAAACTGTCACCGTGCGCAATATTTTAATCCCGATGGGGATGGAATAATTTTCCTAGAGAAAGCAATCCGATACGGAGCTAAATATCAAGAAAATTTAAATTCTTCTCAAACCAATTTGTTTGGGGATGATAGTCAAGAACAAATTCAAGAAATTAAAATTCCCGAATGTGAATCATGGGGAACTTTGGAGTTGTTGAAAAAAGAAAAAGCGGTTGTTGGGATTTATATATCTGCCCATCCATTAGACGATTTCAAACGGGAGATGAAATATTTTTCTTCTTCAACCTTTGATGTTTTAAATGATCTGGATCCATTAATCAACAGAGATTTAAGTTTTGGTGGAATTATCAATGATGTAGAACATTTAGTTAGCAAAAATGGAAAGGGATGGGGCAAATTTTCTATTGAAGATTTTTCTGACCAGTATGAATTCAAAATCTTTGGTGAAGACTATTTAAAGTTCAGACACTTCATACTGCCTAACAATTTTGTTCGTCTTCGGATTCGAGTAGCCGAAGGCTGGAGGAATCGTGAGACGGGACAGCTTGGACCTCCTAGAATTCAATTTAACAATTTTGAAATGCTTCATGATACCCTGAAAACAAATGTTAAAAAAATCACTTTGATGTTTGAAGTAAAACAGCTTAATGAAGAAAGGGTAAGTGAACTCAAAAAGGTTTTTAGTTCTTTTAAAGGGGAAAAGGCACTGTATGTTGATGTTTTTGATACCGAGGAGAAAATTAAATTAACACTTCCCAGTAGAAAACAACGCCTTGAAGTCAATAATGAATTACTGTCGGTTTTAGAGCAACAAAAGATTCCATATCAATTAAATTAAGATTAATAATTTAAGTATAAGAAAATCAGATGCTGAGACTATTTTATGCTTAAAAAAAAAGATACATTTGTATAAAATAAATAATATTATGGCTTTAGAAATAACAGATGCAAACTTCGATGAAATTGTTTTAAAATCTACTAAACCAGTACTGGTTGACTTTTGGGCAGCATGGTGTGGCCCTTGCCGTATGGTTGGCCCAATAATTGAAGAAATTAGCACTGATTTTGAAGGAAAGGCAGTTGTTGGAAAACTTGATGTTGATTCAAATCAAGAATTTGCTGCTAAATATGGAGTTCGAAATATCCCTACAGTTTTGGTGTTTAAAAACGGAGAAATCGTCGATCGTAAAGTGGGTGTTTCTCCAAAAACAGCTTATGCTGACGCACTTGATGCATTGATTTAAATCTTCTTTTTAAATTTTCCCTTTTTAGTGGATTTTTATTTTTAGATAACAAAAATGCAATGTATATTTGCAATCATTCAAACAGGTCTGGTAGTTCAGCTGGTTAGAATACCTGCCTGTCACGCAGGGGGTCGCGGGTTCGAGTCCCGTCCAGACCGCAACCACTTCGAAATTTATAACTCCT
>JGI20160J14292_10000037_pt1 | contig 112418 bp, 105 predicted proteins | sample COG_10_FD_14292 | JGI IMG/M metagenome (IMG submission 14292) | reverse complement strand
CCCCCGCCACCCCCGCCACCCCCGCCGCCAACCCCAGAGTTAACTAACGGTGAGCCCGTGTCCGGGTTAGCTGGTACGACCGGCGACGAATTGCATTTCGAGATTGTGATCCCTGAAGGCGCAAGCAATTTGAATGTGCAGTTGTCCGGTGGATCTGGCGATGCTGACCTTTACTTGCGCGCAGATGCGCCACCGACGGTTTCAGCGTATGACTGCCGGCCTTGGCTCTTTGGCAATGCAGAGCAGTGTAGCGTCGCAAGCCCTGCGGTGGGCACCTACTACGTCATGGTGCAGGCATACTCTTCGTTCACCGGCGCATCGTTGGTTGCTGCCTGGGACGAAGCCGGCCCTCCGCCAGTGAATCAAGCACCCGTGGCCGTCTTGAGTGCGTCTACCACCGACGGGCCGGCACCACTGACGGTTGAGTTTGATTCAGCTGGAAGTAGCGATGATCAAGGTATTGTGAGTCGTAGTTGGGATTTTGGTGATGGCACTCAAACCTCAGGCGCGGTTGCGGTCAGTAAAATCTATACTGTCCCGGGAACCTATACGGTGACCCTAACGGTAACGGATGCGCAGGGGGAGACTGGAACAGATACCGTAAGCATTGGCGTCCGGCAAAACGTTGCGCCGACGGCGTCGGTGACGATCACCTCTGATCTGCCCGCGGAGGTTGATGCGGCCGTACAGTTCAATGGTGGAAATTCGTTTGACCCTGATGGCAGCATCAGCAGCTATGCGTGGGACTTTGGTGACGGCGGGGTTGCCAGTGGGCAGAGCGCGGCGCATACCTACACCGCACAAGGGACATACAATGGGCAACTGACGGTGACTGACGATGGCGGCCTGACTGACACCGCGACGTTTCAGGTGGTGGTGAACGCAGCGCCACCGCCCCCAGTGGCGGAGATTACGGCCTCTTGGTCGTATAACAGACGGGGAACGCGCATGCGTGTATTCTGGTCTGGAGCGAGCACGTCGCGGGTGGAGATTTACCGCAACGGCAGCCGAGTGGCTAGAACCCGTAACGACGGGCGTTGGAACGACCGCTCACCCGTGCAAGGCGCGGTTTATGTTGTTTGTAATGACCGTACCGAGGAGTGTTCTACTCCCTAAGCGCAGGTTACAGGATGCAGTAATGGTGGAGAAATCCGCTGTTGCTGTGTCATCGCCCTGTCGGGCGCCTTGCAAAAAATAATGGGACGCATTATGTTCTGGGCAAGTACTGAATGTCAGAGGGTAATGGGCCATGAGAACGTTTTTAAAAGTCGTATTGGTCTTGCCTGCGCTGCTGTTTGCGGTGATGGGTTTTCGATGGCTAGTGGACCCAGCGGGCGTAGCGCCTGAATTCGGTTTTGTGTTAGCCGATGGCATTGGCCGGAGTTCTCAATCTGGAGATTTTGCATCCTTTTTTCTCACGCTGAGCACCTGCATTTTGCTTGGGTTGGTCAGCGGCACACGTCTGTGGTTTTATCCACCGGCGATGTTGCTCTTGTTTGCGGCCAGTGGCCGTGTCTTGTCCTGGGTCATCCATGATGCTGCCTTTGCCGGCAGTATGATTGGCCTGGAGGTTGTCGTTGGGGGGCTGCTGCTGATTGCGGCTCGCATGCTGCCGGAAAAAATTTGACCTTTTTTACTTTTTTCTGTCGGCGTAACGTATGACTGTTTTGTTTAAATTGGGGTATTTCGGGGCTGTTGTTTTGATTACCTTGATAGGTGTTTGTGAGGTTGCGTATGCGGCAATCACTGCGAAACCGGCAATTTACAGACCGAATATTGTCTTCGTTCTGGCGGACGATTTGGGATTCAGTGACATCGCTCCTTATGGCAGTGAGGTCAGTACGCCCACTTTGTCCGCTTTGGCAGAGCGAGGTATTCGATTTACCAACTATCACACCGCCGCAAACTGCGCGCCGGCGCGAGCTATGTTGATGACCGGGGTAAGCAGCCATTTAGCGGGCGTGCCGAATATTCCTGAAATGTTGGCGCCGCAGCAGCGCGTGCAAGATAACTATCAGGGGGTTTTGGGCAACAATGTGGTAACTATCGCGACCCTCTTGGAGAGCGCCGGATATCATACGTATATGGCGGGGAAATGGCATTTGGGGTCATCGCCGGATAAGTTGCCCAGCCGCCGAGGCTTTGAGCGTACAGTGGCCCTGCTTGATTCGGGAGCAGACAACTGGGAGCAAAAGCCCTACCTGCCGATTTATGAAACGGCAAACTGGTATGCCGATGGCCAACGCTATCAGCTGCCGGAGGACTTTTACTCTTCTGAGTTCTTAGTGGATAAGACAATTGAGTTTATCGACAGCAATTTGCAAGATGAACAACCTTTTTTCGCTTATATCCCGTTTCAGGCGGTTCATATTCCAGTGCAGGCACCTCAGGAATTCATTGAGCCATATATGGGGGTTTATGACGAAGGCTGGACGGTGTTGCGCGAGCGGCGGAGATCACGAGCAGTCGCGCTAGGTCTCATACCGGAGGATGCCGCTATGGTGGTCATGCCCAGCACACAGGACTGGTCAGCGCTCGATGGTGAGCGCCAGCGTTATGAAGCCAAACGAATGGCGGTGTATGCAGGCATGATTGAGGCGATGGATCATCATATCGGCCGGTTGATCACCTACCTTGAGGCAGAAGGCCTGCTGGAGCAGACGATTTTCATTGTGACCTCGGACAATGGCGCTGAGGCCAGCGGGGCTGAGGATCCCAGCGCGATGCTTAGTAGTCGGGCGGCGGCTAGTCTGGGCTATCATCAAGACTATGAGCGGTTGGGGTTAAAGGGTAGTTTTAATTCGATTAGTCCGAGTTATGCCAGCGCAGCAGCCAGCCCATTGTCTTTTTATAAGTTTTATGCCGGTGAGGGCGGACTGCGGGTCCCGTTGATCATTTCAGGGGCAGCGGTGGCACGGCCTGATTCAATTACCCATGCCTTTGCCTGGGCCACAGATGTTGCGCCCACGATTTTAGCGTTGGCCGGTGTTGAGGCCCCACAAGGTCGATACGCAGGTCGCCCGGTGCTGCCGATGACGGGCAAGAATTTGCTGCCTTTGGTCACCGGCGAGGTTCAGCGGATTTATGCAGAAGAAGATGCGGTGGGTTATGAACTCACCGGGCATGGTGCCTTGTTTATGGGGGATCATAAGATTGTTAGAAATCTACCGCCGGTCGGCGATGGGGTGTGGCGGCTGTACAACATTGCCAGCGATCCGGGTGAGGTGATTGACCTGCGTGAGGAGCAGCCTCAGCGTTTTGAGCGCATGCGGGCTGAATATGCGCAGTTTGAAATCGACAACCGTGTAATGCCGCTGCCAGCGGGATATAGCCAATCGGGCCAATTGCTGTCTAACTATTTATCAGATAGCGCTCGTGTGGGGGTGGTGGTGTTTTTATTGATGGTATTGTTCTTGCTACCGTTCGCGGTGTTCTATCGACTGCGGTTCACGCAAGCTAAGCGCGAATAGCTTCTCCAGCGGTTCTTGCTTAGGGTAGATGTCAAATCCGGCGGCAATGATTCGTCGGTCGGTGGGCCGATGTTCGCGCTCTCCAAAGGTGCAGTGCTGCGTCTGTTAGGCCATCAATCATTCAAATGGGGGCTTCACAGCTGCAGTCTGTATGGACACGCTGGGCGGCAGTGCCCGTTGGCTGTGAAGGTCATGGTTTTTTAAAAGCCGCGGGTTTCACCAATATCAAAAATCCATGCTTGGTTCAGGTCTAATTGGTTGTTCTTGGCTGCGGCTTTGAAGCGTCGCGGCGGCTCTGAAAGTGGTTCATCGGAAAGGTCAAATGTGCCAAAGTGAATCCCTAACGTCTGTTTAGCATTGAGATCCAGTGCTGCTTGTATTGCTTCTTCCGGATTCATATGTGATTGCTTCATCATCGCGCGTGGCGCGTAAGCGCCAATGGGCATGGCAACCAGATCAAAAGGCCCGAGAGCATCACCTATTGTTTTGAACTCGGGAAAATAGCCGGTATCGCCGGCGAAGTAGAATCGACGGTCCGCGCCGGTAACCGCCCAAGACGACCATAGGGTGCGCCGATCATCAGCGAGCGAGCGTTTACTCCAGTGTTGCGCAGGAAGGCAGTGTATGACGACCTCCTTAAAACGGATGCGTTCTCCCCAATCCAGTGCTTTTACGTTGCTGATCTGATTTTTTTGCAACAAGGCTGCATTACCTAAAGGTACAAAAAATACTGTTTCAGGTTGGCGTTTTGCCAATCGTTTCAATGTGGGTAAATCTAGGTGGTCATAGTGATTATGAGAGATGACGACAAAATCAATCGGCGGTAAGTCGTCGAAGTCCAGCCCAGGCTCAACAAATCGGCGTGGGCCGATCAGGGGCACTGGACTGGGTCTATTTGACCACGTTGGATCGGTCAAGAAAGTGATGCCTTGCATCTGCACAAGTACTGTGGCGTGACCGATCCAGGTGACGGTCGGCATGCCTAGATCTGTATTTTCCCGCAGTAGCAGACCGTCGTTGTCTATGCGCGATGGCGCGTCTTCCCCTGATCGAAAGTAGGTGCCAAAACGGCGCAGAATAAAGGGTACACGCACAGAAAGGCTGCCGTGTTCGAGCGTTCCGCCGAGGTTGGTAAAGCGCCCATCGCTGTCTAATGGCGCCTTGTTAATGCCAGATGGCCGCTCTGGTGTTTCCTCGTTGTTAGCCTGTGTTGTTAATGAAGTGGCCGAAAGAATAATCGACGCGATCAGTATGTAGCGCAGCACCCGATGGATCTTCCTTTTGATTGAGTTTCGCTATGCAAGCGGGCAGGGTAACACAGGAGGCCTCAGCACCGTATGGTCACCTGTTCCTGATCAACAGCGGGATAATCCACAAATGTTCATTGATTTTTTACGTTATCATTGTGTGATTGGCGCCTCAAATGAGCAATAAAAATCAACGGGCTAGAATACCTATTGTGAGCAGGAACGATCAGTTAGCCGGCTTAGTGTCTGTGACACCCAAACGCTTCGGTGACCATCGTGGATTTTTTGCTGAATCCTATAGTCGTCGTGGGTATGCGGGTTTAGGCATCGCTGCTGAATTTGTGCAAGACAATCATTCACTGTCTGCGCAGAGGGGGACGGTGCGGGGCTTGCATTACCAAGCCCCGCCGCATGCGCAGGCCAAGTTGGTGCGCTGCGGTCGGGGTGCTATTTTTGATGTGGTGGTTGATATTCGCTTGGGGAGTCCCACTTACGGGCATTGGGCGGGCTGCGAATTAAGTGCGCAAAATGGCGCCCAATGGTTCATTCCGGTGGGATTTGCTCACGGCTTTATGACGCTCGAGCCAGACAGTGAAATTATTTATAAGTGCAGTGATTATTATGCGCCAGAAACGGAAGGTTCGCTGCTTTGGCGGGATCCAGTCATAGGCATTCATTGGCCGCTTGAGGGTGACGTGACGATCAGCGATAAAGATGCGGTGGCGCCCTTGCTTGCTGATCTTGAAAGCCCTTTTATTTTTAAGGGGTAGGAAAGCATGAAAATCCTCGTGACGGGTGGTGCAGGTTTTATTGGTTCAGCGGTTGTGCGATTGGCTGTCGCGCGGGGCTGCGAGGTGGTGAATCTTGATGCGCTTACCTATGCCGCCTGTCAGGCTAATCTTGTTGAAGTGGAGAATAACGCGCGCTACATTTTTGAGCCTGGCGATATTCGCGACCGCGCGGCTCTGAGCAGAATTTTTGCGGAACACAAGCCTGACGTTGTCATGCATTTGGCGGCGGAAAGTCATGTTGACCGCTCTATCGATGGACCGGGTGACTTTATCGACACGAATATTACGGGCACCTTTAATATGCTGCAGGCAGCGCTGACGTACTGGGTGGCACAAGGGCGACCTGATGACTTTCGTTTTCATCATATCTCCACGGATGAGGTATTTGGTTCCTTACCGGCCGACCCCACCGCCAAATTTACCGAAACGACGCCCTATGATCCGCGAAGCCCTTATTCGGCATCCAAGGCCGCATCGGATCATTTGGTGCGGGCTTGGCATGAAACTTACGGATTACCCGTGGTGCTCAGTAACTGCTCCAATAATTATGGTCCTTTTCATTTTCCCGAAAAGCTGGTGCCTGTTGTTATTCTCAACGCACTGGCAGGTAAACCATTGCCGATTTATGGTGACGGCAGCAACATTCGTGATTGGCTATATGTTGAAGATCATGCCGATGCACTCTTATTGGTTGCCACGCAGGGGGAGCTTGGGCGCAGCTACAATATTGGGGGTGAAAATGAACTCACCAATCTACAGCTGGTGCATATGATTTGTACTGTGCTCGACCGCGTTCGACCGCTTGATAGGGGCAATTATGCTGATTTGATCACCTTTGTTAGCGACCGCCCGGGCCACGATGCCCGCTATGCGATTGATCCCAGTCGCATTCGTGACGAATTGGGCTGGCGCCCTTCGGTTACCGTTGAGCAGGGGTTAGAGCGTACTGTGCACTGGTACCTTGAAAACGAAAGTTGGTGGCGTCCGTTGTTGACACGCCAAGGGGTGGGCGAGCGCCTAGGTGCTGGTCAAAATACCAGACCATGACCGATATTCTCGTGTTTGGCTATGGCGGCCAAGTGGCGACCGAGCTGCGGCGTTTCAGCGGTATAACAGCGCTGGGGCGAGGCGATGCTGACCTTTCTGATCCTGCCACGTGTGTGGCTGCGATCGAGGCTCATCGCCCGGATGCGGTGATTAATGCAGCGGCTTTCACAGCGGTGGATGCAGCAGAGAAAGAGGAACCGCTGGCTAACGTGGTCAATGGTGAATCTCCGGCTGCCATGGCGCAAGTTTGTGCGTCAATGAATATCCCGCTTGTGCATATCTCAACGGACTATGTGTTGGCTGGATCTGGCACCCGGCCTTGGTCACCAGAGGACCCGCCGGCTCCGCAAAATGCGTATGGCCGCAGCAAGTTGGCGGGTGAATTAGGCGTTCGTGCGGCGGGCGGCGCCCATGCTATTTTGCGCACGTCTTGGGTGTTTTCTGCCCACGGCGGCAATTTTGTGGAAACGATGCTGCGGGTGGCTCAAAATCGCGATGAGATAAGTGTTGTGAATGATCAGCAAGGGGGACCTACCGCGGCCCGGGATATTGCCGCTGCGTGCCTGATTGTTATAGAGCAGTTGGTCAAAGATTCGAGTAAATCGGGTACCTATCATTTCAGTGGTTGGCCTGATGTCAGCTGGTACGATTTTGCGGTTGCTATATTTGCCCAAGCGAGCCTCGATATTCGGGTGCAGGGTATTCCCACAAGGGATTATCCAACGCCGGCAACGCGTCCTACGAATTCGCGGATGGATTGTCAAAAAACCGAAGAGGTGTTTGCGATCCCGCGTCCTGCTTGGCGCGCTGGGCTGGCTGAAACATTAACAGAATTAGGTGTGATCACATGAACAAGCGCAAGGGCATTATTTTGGCAGGTGGTTCAGGTACGCGGCTTTACCCGATCACCATGGGCGTGTCGAAACAGTTATTGCCGATCTACGACAAGCCGATGATTTATTATCCCTTAACGGTACTGATGCTTGCCGGCATCCGAGAGATTTTGATGATCACCACCGCCCAGGATCAGGATCAGTTTCAGCGCACGCTTGGAGACGGCAGCCAATGGGGCATAGCGCTGCACTATGCGGTACAGCCCAGCCCTGATGGACTCGCGCAGGCATTTATTCTCGGTGAAGAGTTTTTAGATGGTTCGCCATCGGTCATGGTGCTGGGTGATAACATTTTTTTTGGTCATGGGTTGCGGGATCTTTTATTGCAGGCAAGCGCCGACAGCTCCGGCGCGAGGGTGTTTGGCTACCGAGTTGCGGACCCGGAGCGCTACGGAGTAGTCGATTTTGATGCGCAGGGTCGAGTGAAATCGATTATCGAAAAGCCTGCCGCGCCAGCCTCGAATTATGCGGTTACCGGACTTTATTTTGTCGACGGCACAGCGCCTGAGCGGGCAAGGGCAGTGCGCCCTTCGTCTCGCGGTGAGTTGGAAATTACCAGTCTTTTAGAAAGTTACCTTGCCGATGGATCGCTGTCGGTGCAAAAAATGGGTCGTGGCTATGCTTGGCTGGATACCGGAACTCATGCCAGCCTGCTTGACGCGGGCAACTTTGTGCGAACGCTCACCGAGCGCCAGGGACAACAGGTGGGTTCCCCGGATGAGGTGGCCTTCGAATTGGGTTGGATTGACGCCCAGCAGCTCAAACAACGCGCCCAACAGTTCGGGAAGAATAATTATGGCTCTTATCTTGATGGGCTCAGCTACTGACGCGCTGTTAGGCTTACTCTACAAATTCTGATGCCGCGGCACGGGCTTTGTTTTGCGCTTTACCGCAAGGGTCTTTGTCCGCCAAAAAGCGCTCTGCAAAGCTGCTGGCGATGAACGATAGACCACCGGTGGCCAGTGCGGCACCGCCGGTTAACAGGGTTGATTTTGTATTTAGCGTGAGCGCGGGCTTTGCCAATGATCCGCCGATGCCAACGAAGGGATTAATCACCGAAGATAGACTCAGCCCCAAACCTTTTTGTGGCACGGTACGAAATGATGCGTTGATGCTTTCAGATTTCAGGTCAACTTTTGCCTTGGCAAAGATGTTCAGTTGTTTGCTGGTCAAGACAAACGCCGGATTACCTGTGACCTCGCCGGCTTTGATGCGCAAATCAATCGCTCCACAGGTCACCTGCATGACGGTTTTTTGCTGGCGATAGGGGTTCAGCGCGGTGAACAGCTGATTGAAAAAGTCACTGGTGAAAATTTGGGTGTTGTGGCTGGGTATCTCACCTTTGCCGAGATCCAGTCCGGCATATCCATTTGCATTAGCCGCCATTTCTCTAGGCGTATTACCGTAACTTTTAACTGCGATATCGCCTGATAGTGCAGGCAACTTTTGAATTTCCTCAGCGGTTTGTGCCGGAAAGCCGACTCTAATGCCTTGGCCGGTAACGTTAAGACTCACTGTGGGTGTGTCTTGGTTTAAAGCAAGCACGCCGCTTAATCCGAAGGTGCCCTGGCCTTCGTCGGTCAGCAAGGCTTCGCTCACACTTAAGCGGCCCTTTGCCAAGGTGGCGCTCAAACTAACATCATTGAGTGTTCGGTTAATCAACTGTGCTTTTTTGATGGTGATGCTGACGTCAGCGTTCAGTAATGAAAGTGGCGTTAAATCAATGGGTGTATTTGGTATCACAAGATCTGCTGATGCACCCAATGGCATGGGCCTTGGCTCCGGTGTAGGGATTGATGTCACGGCTGTCATGAGTGGTTTTAGATCCAGTAGTTCAGAATCCATGATCAGTTCAACATGCGGCACGTCACCCTTGTCTATTTCAAATCTGCCGGAAAGAATACTGTCGGCGAGCTGTAAATGAATGTTCTTGGAGATAATTCGGGTGGGGGTTTCGATCATCTCACTCTGAAAAAGCAACGCCTGGGCGGGCAGGCGGATGCCTGAATAGGCTGTGAACGGGTTGAGCACACTTAGATTCGGAATCTGTAGGTTAATGTTGGCGCTCGCGCCGAGCAGTGCGGATGGGTAGGAGAGCGCACCTTGCGCGTCAAGTGAGAGGTGCTTCCCCGTATTGGCCAAAAGTTGTGTGATGCGCAGTCCGTTGGCATCAAAATCGCCGGAGATTGAGGCGTTTAACGGCAGTTTTTTGATTCCCGGTGGGAGCTCGTTTTGCGCTGCGAATACCGCCAGATCTTCTGACCGAGCGGCCAGATTAAATGTTGCATCACGCCCGTCGATGGTGCTCTCAATGTTGCCTTTGAGACTTGATTTGGCGAGCGCTATGGAGAGATTTGTGAGCGCAATCCGTGCCTGATCAGCTTGCAGTGTTGTGCTGACAGAAAACCCCTCATCGAGCGCTGAACGTGGCAGTTGCGCATGCAATAATCGCTGTGGTACCCAATCGAGTAATGATTTACCTTGCACGGAAAATACCGTGCTGATGTCGTTGAAGTCAGCACTGGTTGAGCCCTTGATTTTCGCGTTTAAATCGGCGCCGCGAATCAATGTATCGTGCAGGTGCCAGCGATTTTGAGCAAAGTTTAAAGCGCCGCGCAGGTTGAGCTTGGATGTCGGTAAATCTTGAGGGTGGGTCATGAATTCCCCCAGTGACTGTCGCAGATTGGCAGCGGTTAAATCAAAAGATAGGGCTGTTGCGGCTGGAAATTGATTCGGTCGTAACGTTCCAGTCACCTCCGCCAGATCGTTGCCCAGAGACAGTTTTGCATGTTCAAAGATGACGGCGCCGTCCTGCCATTGGATCTTTGCCGCCAGCGTCAGTGGTTTATCTGGAAGGCGGCTTAACCCGGGTATCGAGCGTATGGCGTCTGGATTTGCTGGATCGAATTTCAGGGCCACAGTGGGGTTGTTACCATGCTGATCTTGCAGGTCCACAGACAGAGCGAGCGTTCCGAAGCGTGATTTGATATCCCCGGTTAAAATGGCATGTGCGCCGTTTGGGGACATTTTGAGGTCGGCGTCAAGCGGGCCGTTGACGAAGTCGGGAAGGCCCAAAATGGTTGCCAACGGTGCAAGATCAGGGGTTTTCAGTTCAGCATCGAACTGCGATTGAGAGGTAAGAGTTTTCAATCCTTTTGAAAGTTCGGGTAGGCTGGCTCGTGCGGTTAAATTTAGCGCTGCTAGGCTCAGTTGCAGGTTGGCAAGGCTCCAGCCGGCATCGTTTTGCGACGCCGAGGCGGTAATAGAAAACGGCATTTTGGGGCCGGATGGTTGGTTTAGTAAGCGAGTGAGCACGCGAGTATCAGGTCCGGAGATGTCGAGGCTTAATTGGGTGTCGCTCGGGCGGCGCAATTGATTGAGGCGGGATTCAATATCGATGGTGGCCGTGTCTAGTTGGCCTTTTATTGTGATTTGAAGGTTTTGCAGCATGGTTATGGGGTCATTGGACGTGGCGGCTAGATCAAGTTTTAGAGGTTGATCATTAATCGCGCCGGCTAGGGATACAGCCATGTTTGCGCGCGTCGACGTTTGTTTGAGCGATTTCAGTTTCAGCAGGTATAGGTTGTCTTGCTCTGGTGTGCCGTAAGTAATTTGCGCATCGCGCAGCGTCAGAGTGGTAATGCGCAGCGGTAGCGTAGCTAGCGGTGGATTCTGAGATTGACCGGTACTGCTCGGCCCGGGCGGCGGCGCATGATTATTGGTCGAGGATTGGACCGATGCCTTGCCGATTTGTAGCCCTAGGCCTTCTATACTCACTGTGTCGAGGGTGGGTCGGGCTGCCAGCAGACGGATAATTTTGCCCTCAAGCGCAAACCTTTTGATGGTGAGCATTGGGGTTTGCTCGGGATTGCCCATCGGACGAGCGATGCTGATGCCGGTGGCGTTGATGCGTACAGATAGGCCTAACCGAATAGATAATGACTCAGCGGCGATAGCGTAACCGGTGATGTGGCTGGTCCAGGCTAAGAGGGTGGTTTTAAAGCGGCCCAAGTCGATAAGTGTTAAGGCTGCGATGCCGGTGGCAGCAAAAAGGATAAGCCCAGCGATGAGGGTTTTTGCAGCGGACACAGTACGCCTTAAATTTTTTTATATAAGCCGCGTTATACGATACCCGAATTTCACCGGTTCCGCTGGACGAGATCGGTCAAGGTACTGATAATCTGTGAACGGCCGAGCAATGTATGTCCGGGTAATTTAGGAAATCACGATGTTTTATGATAGCCAGGCAAGGCTTAAATCAGGGGCAGCGCTGCCGCTGCCGTTTAATCCCTTTAAAGCGTTGGTCGCGCCAAGGCCGATTGGCTGGATTTCAACACTTTCGCCAGATGGCCATGTGAATCTGGCGCCTTATAGCTATTTTCAAGCCGTAGCCGATAGCCCGGATATCGTGATGTTTAGCGCGACCCCAGAACTGGAAATCCAGTCGCGCTCTCAAGGGGTGGGCTTCGGCGCGCGGCGAAAACATTCCGAATTAAATGCGCAATCCAGTGGTGAATTTGTTTGTAATATTGTCGCCGCTGATCAGGCAAAGCTGATGAACGCAACGTCGGCACATTTACCTGCTCAGGTCAGTGAGTCCGAACAAGCCGGGATTGTGATGGCGCCCTCGAATAAATTGAAAACGCCTCGAGTCGCGGCTTGTCCGGCGGCTATTGAGTGTATCTTCTTAGAATCGCGCCCGGTGCCTAAACGCGGCGGTGACCATATTTATCATATGGTGTTCGGTGAGGTTGTTGGCATTCACATTGATGATCAGTTTATTGAGGCCGGGCGGGTAAATACCCGTGCCATGCAGGTGCTGACGCGGATGGGGTACGATGAGTATGCGGTATTGGAAAAGACGTTCAGCATGAGCCGGCCGGACAACGATCCTATTCTAGATGGGATGTTAAAGTCCTAAGCGGTGCGCGTTTGCAGGTGCGGTCAAGGAAGATGCTTTGGCTGACAACGGCGGCAAAGATACAGGCGGCGACCGCTGATTTCGATGCGCTCTATTAAATCTGAGCAGCGGTAGCAGGGCTGCTCGCTTCGTGCGAAAGCGAGATGCCTATAGCGTGATCGGCGAATGCCAGCGGCTTTGAGGCGTTTGACCCGCGCGGGTGTGTTGGTGATGCCGGAGGTGACATAAGCCTGTCGTGACAGACTTAACGTGGTTCTGGCCAGTAGCCCTAACTGTTTGCGGGTCAGATCACAGGGTCGGTCAAATGGGTGCACACCGCTTTGATGTAAAATCTCGCTGCGTAAATAGTTACCGGTGCCGGCAATAAACGTTTGATCCAGATATAGCGCGGCAAGGCTGCGTTTGTGGAAGCGTTTGTCCATCAAGCGTTTCAGCACGTCGCGCCAATGCACGCCATCGTCGAGTGCATCAGGCCCTAATTTGGTGAGAAAGGGGTGGTTTTCCATTTCCTCTGGTGACAGCACGGCTATTTCCGAGGCACTGTAAAGCAAGGCGCTATGGGTCGTGCTGTGCATGGCAAAGCGCAGTGTGCGTGTGGTTTTGGGCACGCGGCCGATGCGGCTAATTGACCAGCGTCCATACAATTGATTATGGCTGTATACCGTTAATGCGCCCTCGAACTGTGTCAGTAATGCCTTGCCGCGACTGGTCACGTTAAGCACTTGGCGGCCGCTAAGGATTTCCCCGAAGTGGTGCAGATGGGGTTGGGTGAACGTAACTTGCAGCGGGCCTTGATTGGCGACAACCTTGCTGATACGGCTTGCTACGCGTCTGATTTCCGGGCCTTCGGGCATAGTTAAGTGATCGCTTGACAGGGAACCGGCAGGGTAAGCACACGACCGTGAAGTGGTTGTAAAAGAATACTTGTTGATGTGGGCGACATTCGCGCTATGCTCGCGGAATATCAAATATTTTGAGCGCTCTGTGCCAATTTTACTCAATGCAGTTCAAGCACGCGTTATCGGCGTGTTGATGGAAAAATCGGCGATTACGCCAGACCAATATCCGCTTAGCTTAAACGCGCTCATCAGCGGATGTAATCAAAAGTCGTCCAGAGCGCCGGTCATGGCGTTGTCGCCGGGAGAGGTCTTGCATGCGGTGCGCGCGCTGCAAGATTTGCATCTGGTACAAGTTGAAGAAAACTTCAAAACGCAGGTTGAGAAATTTAAGCAGCGGTTGTGCAACACGCCTTTTGGAGAGTTTCAGTTTGATGAGGCTGAGTATGCGGTGGTGTGCATTTTATTGCTGCGTGGTCCGCGAACGCCCGGCGAAATTCGCTCTAATAGCGGACGCTTGTTTACTTTTTCGGACAACGCAGGGGTTGAAGAGGTGTTGCAAAGGCTGGTGCAACGCGAGGGTGCGTCGGTGGTTGCCCAATTGCCGCGTCGTGCGGGGCGGCGAGATGCAGAATATGTGCATCTGCTGGGCGACGAGACGCCAGATTCGCCTTCCACATCGCAGATCGCATTGGCACCCGTTGCAAATCCACCCAACACCCTAGCGTTAGATGATTTGATGATCCGAGTGACGATGCTTGAAGCGCAGGTTGAACGGTTACAGGCAGAAATAGACGTCCTCAAAAGGTAAGGCAGTGCGGTGTGCTTGGCTGCACCGATTGAGATACTGTTAGACTTTGTCGCTTGTTGGTGAGTTGGTAGCTTGCGCGACAGGTTGGTGATTCTCGTTTTGCTAAAAAAGGTTCTGCTCATGTCGACATTGTTTTTAAACGGGTGCAACAGGATCCTGATGTTGGCTCTTGTGTTGAGCCTGTGGATTTGGTCTGGGTGGGCCAATGCCCAATCGCCGGTAGAGGGGTCGGTCCGGTGGAGCCTTGAGGATATCTACCCGTCGGTGGCCGATTGGGATGCGGCTCGCGCAAGGCTGTCCGATGACATTGACGCTGTGGCGGATTACCAAGGTTCATTGGATACCAGCGCCGCCGCACTGCATGCTGCACTGCAGGCGATGTTTGATGCCTATAAGGTGGCCTCTCGCATTTATGTGTACGCGAGTTTAAAAGCCGATGAAGACCTTAGGAATGCACAGGCCAGTGCCCGGCGCCTGGAGGCGCAGGCAACCTATGCACAGCTGCGTGAGGCCACCAGTTGGCTGCAGCCTGAGCTATTAAGTATGGGTGAGGCGTTGCTCACCGCGTATCTTGCCGAAGAGCCAAAGCTTGCCGACTACAAATTTTATATTGAAAACGTATTGCGAGATGCCCCACACACGCTAGACCCCTTTGGCGAGCAAATTCTGGCAGCTGCGGGGAAAACCACACGTGTACCCGCGGATATCTATTCGTTGTTGGCCAATGCTGATATGCCCTGGCCAACGCTTGAACTGTCAACTGGTGAACAAATCAGGCTCAGTCAGGCGGGCTATGCTCGGGGTCGACAGCTGCCTAATCGTGCAGATCGAAAGCGGGTCTTTGATGCTTTTTGGGGCACGTGGAAGGATTACGAAAATACCTTTGGTGCGATTCTTGGTGGTCATCTCAAAACGCAGCAGCTCAGTACGCGCCAACGTGGGTATCAGAGCGCGGTGGCGCGCGCTTTTTTTGGTGATGCGATGCCACCTCGGGTCTACGACATGCTGGTGACGCAAGTGAATGCTGGATTACCCACGCTACACCGTTATTTTAGGCTACGTAAGCGTATGTTGGGTATTGAGGGAGAGATGCGTTACTACGACATTTACCCGGCGCTGGTGCAGCTAGACAAGACCTTTAGCTACGAGGCGTCTATTGAACTGACCCGGCAGGCATTAACTCCGCTTGGAGAGACTTATCTAACGGCCTATAACAAAGGCGTACAAGGTGGATGGGTCCACGTTTACCCGAGTGAGGGAAAGCGTTCCGGGGCATATATGAGCGGGTCGCTTTATGATGTGCATCCTTATGTGCTGCTGAATCACAACGACGATTTTGACAGTGCGTCTACCTTTGCACACGAATATGGGCACGCGGTGCACTCGGTGCTGGCTAATGCTGCGCAGCCCTGGCCTACCGCGGGGTACTCGACATTTATCGCGGAGACAGCATCAATAATGAATGAGATGCTGCTGCACGATAGCTTAATCGGTGCTGCCAAGTCCCCCCAGGAACGCCTGTTTTATTTGGGTGCTTCGCTTGAAGCGCTGCGCGGCACTTATTTCAGGCAGGCAATGTTCGCGGAGTTCGAATATCGGGTAAATGCGCTGGCGGACGAAAATGAAGCGCTGACGGGAGCGCGTATGAGCGAGATTTATTTAGATCTGCTCAAACGGTATCATGGGCACGATAAAGGTGTGGTCACCATTGACCCGCTGTATGCTGTTGAATGGGCCTATATCCCCCATTTTTATTCTAATTTCTATGTCTTTCAGTATGCGACTTCTATTGCTGCGGCGTCAGCTTTGGCGGAGCAAATTACCTCGGGGGATGTGCAAGCGCGCAATCGATTCATTGATCTGTTGAAAGCGGGTGGATCAGATTATCCCTATGCGTTGATGCTGCGAGCCGGGATTGATCTGGCAACGCCGGCGGCGCACCTTTCGTTGCTCAAACGAGCCAATGGGATAATGGATGAAATGGAAGCCATCCTCGCGCAGCACAGCCGGGATGGATAAATGACTGGTTTAACGCAGCCTCTGATCTTCATGCTCGCAGTTGTGGGTTTGTGTGGATGTGCCGGATTGCCTGCCCAAGCAAGTGTTGATCAGCAGAGCTATAGCCCATCACAACGCTATCACTTGATTGATAAACCCACTTGTGAAGTGCCATCTACGAGGGTAGAGCCGCGCCCAGGCCGGCGCTTGGCAGTAGCGCCATCCGGTTTGCAAGGTCAGGTCGTGCTCGAGGGGCGACGTATGAGTTTCCGGCAGCTGCTGCAAGGTGCGCAAGCCGGGGATACTTTTTTGTTGGCTGATGGTGAATATACCTTTGACAGTGCCGTTTCGGGTGGCGCAACCGGTCTTTTTATCCGACAAAAAAATATCACTTTGCGCGGCCAATCGGGAGATCCCCGCAACGTGATTTTGGACAGTGAATACAAACAATTGGGTTATGGCAGCGGTTTAGTCACAGTTGCAGCACCTGATTTTACACTTGCAGATTTGACGCTTAGGCGATCGCTCACGCATCTGTTGCATATCAAGGACCAAGCGTCAGGCTTGCGTGTTCACAATGTACTGTTTGAAGATGGTGGTCAGCAATTTGTTAAGGCCAGTGGTGCGGATCAGAGGGTTCAAATTGACGCTGTACAGATCGCATGCTCTCGCTTTGTTCTGTCGCAGTCGGGGCGTGACAACATCTGGGGTTATGGTGACCCGGCGGGTTATACACGCTGTTATACCGGCGGTGTCGATGCCCATCGCGCGACCAACTGGCGGATTGTAGATAATCATTTTGAGGGTATTTACTGCCATGCTACCCGTCCCCACCCCGTGCACGGTAAAACCGATCGCCGATATACAGGCGGATTGGCTGAGCATGCGATTCACCTATGGCACAGCGATCTAGGTAGCCAGCACGTGATTGAACGAAACCGCATTGTAAACTGTGCACGTGGTATTGGTATTGGCATGATGAACAGGCCGCAAAAGGGCGCTGCTGTTGTTCGTAATAATATGATCAGTTCGGTGCATGCGCAGTCCACAGAGCATGATGTTGGCATTATAGTTGAGGCGGTGGCTCAGGTTGTGATTACCCAAAACTCGGTGGCTTATACCCACCCCAGAGCGTACCGTTATGGCATTGAATACCGTTATCCGGTGACTGTGGCAGAGGTGGCTAATAACCTGCTCACTGGTCGTGAACGGGCGCGAGCCGGTGCAAGCGCTGTTAAGTCGGGAAATGTTGAGTCGGTGCCATTAGCTTATTTTGTGAGCCCCGCGACAGGTGATTTACAGCTTTCTGCGCAAGGCCTGCAAGCAGACGGTTTGCGCGCGCCCTTGCATCGTCTGGCCAAAGACGATTTTAATGGTGCANCAAGGGCCGTGGCGTTAAATCGTGCCGGTGCCGACCGGGCGGTGCCCGCAGATGACACCGCGCTCGAACCCATAGGAGGAATAGCTGTTGAAAATTAAAGCCTTGACCACGCTGCATTGTGATGCCGGATGGCGTAACTATCACTTTGTAAAAATCACCGCCGAAGATGGCACTGTGGGCTGGAGCGAATACGATGAAGGTTTTGGCTCGCCAGGTGTGACCAGCGTGATTGATTCGTTGAGTGGGCGGGTCATTGGTGCAGATGTGATGGCCCACGAAAAACTATTCATGGCCATGTTTGGCGCCACTCGACCTGCTCAAGGTGGGGTGATTGCAGAGGGTATTGGCGCCATTGAGAATGCTTTGCTGGATGTCAAAGCCAAGGTCTTGGGCGTGCCCTGTTACGATCTGCTGGGCGGCAAAATACGGGATAAGATTCGTGTGTATTGGTCGCACTGTGCGACATGGCGCATTACCGCCCCGCAATTTTACCCGCCGGAAATCAAAAATCTTGACGACGTGAAGGCTATGGGTGAGGAGGTGCGCAATAAAGGATTTACGGCACTCAAAACAAACGTTTTCCGTTTCGGGTCTGATAAAGTCAGAAGTTGGGCGCCGGGTTTTAATTTCCCCTTTGAGCCGGGCTTGAATGTGGAACGTGATGTCTTGCAGGATCTGCAGGCACATTTGGCCGCTTTTCGAGACGGCGCGGGCGACGATATGGACCTGTTGCTTGATCTCAACTTCAACGCCAAAACTGAAGGGTATCTGAAAATTCTCAAGGCGCTTGCAGAGCATGATTTATTTTGGGTTGAAATAGACACACCAAACGCACAGGCGCTGGCCTATATACGCGACCATAGTCCGCATCCAATTAGTTCCTGCGAAACTCTGCTTGGACTGGGTGAATTCCTGCCTTACTTTAGTCAGCAGGCAATGGACGTAGCAATTGTTGATGCCATCTGGAATGGCTGTTGGCAGTCTATGAAAATAGCTGCTGCGGCTGATGCTCACCAAATGAATGTGGCGCCGCATAACTTTTACGGCCATTTATCAACCATGATCAACGCTCATTTTTCAGCTGCGGTGCCTAATCTGAGGATCATGGAAACTGATATTGATCGGCTGCCTTGGGACGAGGAGATCTTCACGCGTTTGCCTGACATACGCGACGGCTATCTGCATTTGGACGATACGCCGGGTTGGGGGACAGAACCCTGTGAAGAAGCGTTGCGGTCGCGACCGCCAAGACCGGGACCGGGGTTTTTAGGCAATCGGCGGGGTACCTCGTGAATCGAGGCCATAAAGCTCGCAGAAGCCACTAGGCAGCCTAAAATAGGACTGTCAAAGGTTTGTTTTTAGACATAAGCTGTAGATCCCGACGAGTTGGAGAAGATAGATGGAATTGTTCGGTAAGAAATGTGATCGATGCGGGACGCGTACGCGCAACAAGCAGGATGATTTACCCATTTGCGAACCCTGTGCTCAGGAAATGGCGCTGATGGTTGAGGCCAGTCAGGAAGCGCTGCGCATTTGCCCCAGCGACGGCACGAGCATGAAAAAAGAAGTGGCACATATGCTGGTTATTGACCGTTGCCCGCAATGTTCAGGTGCATGGCTTGATGGCGGTGAACTGGAGCGGCTCAAAAATGGCGTGGAGAATGATGCCCTAGTGCTGATGGCCCGAGGTGTTTCGTTCGGAATTTAGATTGTGAACGGATTTGTGCGCGGGTGAGCATGTTATTGGCACTCTTGGGCGCTTTGATCCGCAATGAGGTTTGCGCGAACAAGGCCGGCTGGGCTCGCAAAGACCGAGGGTGTTGAGCGCGTTAGAGTTTTGGCGTCAAGAGTGTGCGCCAGTTAACGGTCCTGATGTTCATTGAATTTTAAGATAACGTTATGTATGAAAAACACTTTGGCCTAACGGCAAAACCATTCAAGCTCACCCCTGATGCCGGCTTTTATTTTCCAAGCTCGCAGCATCAACGGGCGATGTCATTTTTACAATACGGCGTTGAACAGGCCGATGGCTTTATTGTCATTACCGGTGATATCGGTGCTGGTAAGACAACGCTGGTGCAAACGCTGCTTGGGCAGTTGAACGAACCCAACCTCGTTGTTGCAAATATTGTCAGTACACAACTTAAAGACAGCGAAATACTTCAGCTGGTGGCCATCAAGTTGGGGTATAAAGTTAAAGAAAATCCGAATAAAGGGGCGTTGCTGGATGGTCTGCAAAGCGCGTTTACGCAATTCGGGAAGAAGGGCGGACGTGCACTTCTGATCGTAGACGAGGCGCAAAACCTCACGGAAAGCTCGCTTGAAGAATTGAGGATGCTTTCCAATTTTCAGTTAGGCGGCCGGGCGCTGGTGCAAATTTTTCTGGTAGGCCAGCCTGAATTCAGAGATATGTTGCTTGCGGAAAATTTTGAGCAGTTGCGCCAACGGGTGATTGCGAATCATCATTTATCACCCATGAACGAAGCCGAGACGCGAACGTATATCGAACATCGATTGGGCTTGGTGGGTTGGGACGCTCGACCTAAAATCTCAGAAAAAGCCTATTCGACTATTTTTATCGCCACCGGTGGTGTACCGCGCCGGATCAATAATTTGTGCGAGCGTGTTTTGTTGTCCACCTTTCTAGACGAAGCGGTTGAAGTAGATGTTGAGCGGGTTGTTCAAGTGGCTCAAGAGATAGAAGGGGAATTCATGGAGGGTCGGCCGGTGAAGCAGGCTAAACCTGCCGAAGCTGAGCCTGAACCGAAAACGCAGACCAAGACTGACGAAGCCTCTGCAGCGGTCGTGGCGAAGTCGCGTTCGACGGCGGAAGTCAGAGGCATGCCGTCAAAATTCCAGCTGGTTGAGTCACCTGATCGGAATGTGGATGAGGATTGGCTCAGGGAGCTGCAGCAAGAATTGATCGCGCTGGATACTCAGTTGCAGATGGCGGTGCGCCAACTAGAAGAAGGACGCGAGCAGATCAAGCGCCGGCTATCGGTGGTTGATGATGCGCGCTTTTCGCAAGCGGGCCGCCGGCCAAAGTAGGCAAGAGTCTGCATCATTTCCGATGCTTTGCGCAGATCTGTACGTTCGAACGCGTGCGGGGATCCGTTGGGTGACTCGACAGCGGCGTTCGAACACAGGGCGCCTCCTGGCCCGATCCAAATAGACTAAACAGATTACCCCGAATCAGTTAGGCTGATGTTTTGTAGCGGGGAACTGCGGTTTGGACCTTGGAATTTCAGAAAAGAAAGCACTGGTAAACGGTGGCAGCGCAGGAATGGGTCGCGGTGCAGCGTTGGCCTTAGCAATTGAGGGAGCGGATGTCTTTATCACTGCGCGTAACGCGGAGCGTTTAAGCAATACGTGTGATGAAATTGCCGCCCAGACCGGTGCTAAAGTTGTGCCGGTGGTGGCCGACCACAGCACAGCGGAGGGTCGTGAAACCATATTTCTGGCCTGTCCCGAGCCTGATATATTGATCACAAACTGTGCCCCACCGCCTTTCACTGGCGATTATCAGTCAATCAGTTCGCAGGATTGGCAAAGCAATCTGGATGTCACCCTTCTCTCGCCAGTTGAGCTCATGAAACGCATCGTCCCGGGCATGGTTGAACGTGGTTGGGGGCGGGTCGTAAACATCGGCACCGGAGCGGCTAAATACCCGGCTGAGATCAGAATATTGTCTGGCCCGCCGCGGGCGGCTTTGGTGAACTACAGCGTGGCGCTGGCCAAAGCGGTGGCTCGTCATAATGTGATGATCAACAACGTGCTGCCGGGTATGCACCATACCGCCTCGGTCGCCGAACGTTATGGAGCGCTCGCAGCGCAAAACGGCACCACCTATGATGAGGAAATTAACAAATTTGTCGAAGATTGGCATATTCCAGCCAATAAATTTGGTGATGCTGATCATTTTGGTTCGATAGTCGCGCTATTTTGCGGGGAGCAAGCGGGGTTTGTTACCGGGCAGAGTTTGGTGGTTGATGGCGGACAATCCAATTCAACCTTTTAGAATCAACTAGGCCACGGCAGAGTGTTAGGGTGTGGGATGACGGCTTCCACACCCTGATGATGCCTGGCCAACACGTTTGACCTAAGCAGGGTAACAACCTAAGAAAATCTTTCCGGTTGAACAATGCGTTGCGCCTGTTCATCGTGTTGCATAAGGCGCTTGCAGGAACGCGCTTGAGTTGGGTACACACGTACTAACGTGAAGTATTGAAAATTTGTCAGCTTTAGGAGGGCGGTTATGGATTTAGGACTGACTGGAAAGCGGGTGCTAATTCTCGGTGGTAGTCGAGGCATTGGTTGGTATACGGCTCGTTTGATGCGGCAAGAAGGCTGCGCCGTTGGTATCTGTGCAAGAAACGCAGAGGATGTATCCCGTGCGGCAGAGGAACTGCGCGCCATGGGCCGCGGTGTGGTTTTTGCTCAAGCCGCTGATTTGGCGCAGGCTGATTCGACGCGTGAGGTGGTCAGCGCGGCTGTGCAGGCACTGGGGGGGTTGGATATCTTGATTCACAATGCCAGCGGATTTGGTGTGGAAAATACAGAAGAGGACTGGCACCGTAGTTTTGAGGTGGACATTATGGCGGGAGTTCGCGCCGTGGACGAGGCGCTGCCTGCTTTGCAGGCCAGCGGCAGTGGCAGTATCGTATTTGTCGGATCAATGGCCAGCAAATTTCATTTTGGGCGGCCGCCTTCGGCCTACGGGGCAGCCAAAGCGGCCGTACGGACTTATGCTAATGAGCTAGCGCAGACCTATGGCGCCAGCGGTGTTCGGGCCAATGTGGTTTCGCCGGGCGCGGTTTGGTTTCCTGGAGGCAGCTGGGATCAGCGCAAGCAGGCAAATCCCAAGTTCTATGCCGCTGTTGAGAAAGGCATCCCTTTGGGGCGTTTGGGTACTGGTGAAGAGATCGCGCGAATCATTGCATTTACCGCTAGTCCAGCGGGTATTTGGCTCAACGCGACTCATCTCATTGCAGATGGTGGTCAGGTAGCTGCGGTGGATTAAACTCGACTCGTCAAGAATAATGCATAAAATATGAAGTTTTTATGAATTTTTTTTGCGTTTTCGCTCCATAAAGGCGGTTTTCGGGGGTTCAGTGGGGTCCAATGCTCGACATTAGTTGATATAATTGTCAATTGTCCCGTTGGAAGGAGCGGGTTTGTTTAGCGTGAATTGGGGATCACGCGTAAGGGTTCGAACAAAAAATAATCGGTAAAAGCGATAGGGTTCGGATCATAGCAGGGGTAAGTAGTTGCAAGTAAAGGCAGCCAAAGACGGCGTGGCGTTTAAGCGTGCGGGCTTCAGTACGCTCATAGAAGCCTTAGAGTATGCAGCGCAAGGTGACGGCGCGGTAAATTTTTATGGTAGTCGGGGCGAAGCGGTTTGCTCATTGTCCTACGCTGAATTGCGCGACGACGCTCGTGCACTCGGGCGAGGGTTGCTAAGTCTTGGTTATGACAAGGGTAGCAGGCTGGCAATTGTGGCGGAGACAGAGGCTTGTTTTCACCGCTTTTTCTTTGCGTGTCAGTATGCCGGTATGGTGCCGGTGCCATTGCCCGCAGGCATTCAAATGGGCGCACACGACAGCTACGTGAAGCAGCTCCGGCAGATGTTGGCGAGCTGTGGGGCGGTTGCGGCGGTGTCACCGTCCAGTCATATCCATTTTTTGCAGGAGGCAGCTGCCCAAGAGACTGATATTAAAGTCGGACTTCCCGATGACTTTCCTTATATTACCGACGCCAGCGTGGCGCTCAGGCCGCTCGCGCAGGATGACCTGGCTTATCTGCAATATACATCCGGCAGTACTCGGTTTCCGCGTGGCGTTGAAATCACGCAGCACGCTGCGCTTTGGAATGTAGAAGAAATATCAGTCAATGGTCTTAACCTTGATGAGGAAGACCGGTTTGTGTCGTGGCTGCCTCTCTATCACGACATGGGGCTCGTTGGATTTGTGCTCCTACCTTTAGTCAATCAGCTTTCTGCAGACCTTCTATCGCCGCGAACCTTTGCGATGCGGCCTCGCCTTTGGTTAAAAATACTGTCGGATAATCGCGGTACCATTTCGTCTAGCCCGCCATTTGGCTATGCCTTGTGTGCAAGACGGCTGCGAGCGGCGGATACAGAAAAATACGATCTGAGTTATTGGCGTGCCGCCTGTGTGGGTGCTGATCGAATCTATCCAAAACCATTGCGAGATTTTGCGCGAGCGCTGGCGCCGGCCGGATTCAAACCGTCTGCTTTTGTGGCCTGCTATGGCATGGCTGAGTGTGCACTTGCAGTCAGTTTTGCGCCGCTCAATACGGGCTTTGAAGTGGATGTGGTGAGTCGCAAGCGCATGTCGGAACACTTGCTGGCTGAACCTGTGGTTTGCGAAGATGGAAAAGACGAAAAGGAGACATTGTTGTTTGTTGACTGTGGCTCACTTTTACCGAGTTACGAGATGTGTATTCGTGATGCACGTGGATTTGAGGTCAATGAGCGGTGTTGCGGCACGATCTTTCTTCGCGGGCCAAGCGTGATGCGGGGTTATTTCCAGAATCCGGTTGCCACAGCTGAGGTATTAGATCAGCAAGGCTGGCTGAATACCGGTGATATTGGCTATCGGGTCGGCGACAGAATTTATATAACCGCGCGAGGAAAGGACGTTATTATCATTAATGGGCGTAATGTCTGGCCTCAAGATTTAGAGCATTTAGCGGATGGCCTGCACGGCGTCCGGCAAGCCAGCGTTTCCGCTTTTGCTGCCTCAACGGTTTGGGGTGAGGAGGTGGCCGTACTGGTGGTTGAGTCTCGCGAAAGAGAAACGTGTAAGCGCGAGCAAATCAGTACAACGCTGACGGCGCGAGCACATGCGCATTTTGGCATTCATGTTTATGTCGACCTGGTGGAACCGGGTGTGGTCTCACGTACCTCATCTGGTAAGCTGTCGCGCGCCAAAACCCGCACCGAATTTTATGCGCGAGCGCCTGCGGAATTTTCCCAATTTCGAGTCAACGGTGCTGCCGGATAATTCGGACTCGCCAGGCGCTATAGAACCTGATAAAACCAAACCTGTCTGGCTCAGTGGCGCAACGGGATTCATAGGCAGGCACCTGCAGCGGGCGCTAGCCAGCTCCGGGCGCCAAGTTCGCGCCTATGTTCGCCCCGATTCTAGCAACACGGAACACCTGCTAGAGGGCACTCAGATTTGTCACGGTGACCTCGTTGAATCAGCCGCGCTGCAACGATCTCTGCAAGGTGTTGGCGCAGTAATTTACCTAGCCGGTGCCGTCCGAGGGCGCCACCGAGCAGATTTTCACAAAGTAAATGTTCAAGGTGTGCAGGCGGTTTGTGAGGCGCTGGTGCGCATTGAGAACCCGCCGCCTTTGTTGCTGATGTCCTCGCTTGCCGCGAGCCAGCCTCAACTGTCTGACTATGCTAACAGTAAAGCCCAAGGTGAAGGGGCGGTTTTTGATGCCGCTTTGACCGATTGGACGTTGTTCCGCCCGCCAGCGGTATATGGGCCCGGTGATGCCGAAATGCGACCGATTTTTGATCTCATGCGCAGGGGCATTATTTTGCGACCAGGAAGCGCCAATCAAAGGATTGCGCTGCTTAACGTGGCGGATCTCTGTGCCGCGGTCATGGCCTGGCTGGAATACCCGCAAAGATGTTTTGGTGCGACCTTTGCACTGGATGATGGATTTGAAGGGGCGACGGGAAGGCCCTATTTATGGCAGGATATGGCCCGCGCGGCGGGTCACTCCGGTGCTCGAGAGTTGGCGCTGCCCAAGGGGGTTTTGTTGGCACTAGGGCAACTGAACGTTATGGCTGCCAGAGTGTTCGGTTATCTGCCGATGCTCAGTCCGGGCAAATCACGTGAGCTTCAGCATGACCGGTGGGTTTGCGACAATACCCAATTTACGGAACTTACGGGATGGCATCCTAAGTTAAGTTTAGAGCTTGGGTTACAACAATTGTATGATGGTGGGCTGGGACAATAGCTTAAGCCGATAAATGGAGTAATGAGTTGTGAGTGTGGAAACAACCGGTATCGAGAAGGTCTTGATTTCAATACTGCGAGACTTTTTGGAATCAGACCATGTGTTGTCAGGTGAAACTAATTTGGTCAGCGATTTAAATCTTGCCTCTGTTCAGGTCATGGAATTTGTGGTCGAGGTTGAGGATCATTTTGACATCGCCATTGATCTTGAGAGTCTATCCAATATTCACACGCTCAGTGAACTTGCTGAAGCCGTCCGGCAGAGCCGTTAAATGACGACTTTATTTGACAAATTTAGCGCAGTAATGGATGAGCGACAGGCTCTGACCGGTGCAGCCACCGACCCAACAAATGTGGTCGTTGACAAAATGGTATCCGCCACTGAAGGGGTTATTGCCGGACGCGCCACTATTTTGGCGGGCACCAATAATTATCTTGGTCTCACCTTTGAGCCGTCGTGTGTTGCGGCGGGGCAGCATGCGCTGGCAAATGAGGGTACCGGTACCACGGGTTCACGGATGGCTAATGGCAATTATCACAGTCACAAGGCGTTGGAGCGAGAGCTGGCTGAATTCTATGACCTACCGCATGCGATGGTCTTTTCTACCGGTTATGGGGCAAATCTAGGTATCTTGACCGCGTTGTTGCAGCCTGGCGATTGTGTGCTATTGGACGCAGACGCTCATGCAAGCTTATACGATGGCTGTAAAATGAGTGGTGCAGATATTTACCGCTTTAAACATAATGACCCAGACAGTTTAGAGGCCCGTTTACGGCGCTTAGGTGATCGCGCGACGCGTACCCTGATTGTTGTTGAAGGGTTGTACAGCATTATCGGCGATTGCGCACCACTGCAAAAATTTGCTGAGATCAAACGTCGTTATGGTGCCTATCTGCTGATTGATGAAGCGCACTCATTAGGCATTTATGGAGACAACGGGCGTGGCCTGGTGGAGGCCCAAGGGATTACAGAAGAGGCCGACTTTATTGTCGGCACTTTCAGCAAAAGTTTGGGCTCAACTGGTGGGTTTTGTGTCAGTCAGCACGAGATTTTGTCGTTGATGCGCTATACCAGTCGGCCATTTATTTTTACAGCTTCCGCATGCCCGTCGGTGATTGCCACAACACGTGCCGCGCTGCAGGTGATGCGTGATCGTACCGAATTGCGTACCCAACTTTGGAAAAATGCCCACCAGCTTTATGCGGGATTACAGGGGCTGGGGCTGTCAACAGGTCCTGAGGTCAGTCCGGTTGTCGGGGTGCGCTGCGCTGACCAAGAACAGGCCATTAATGCCTGGCATAGATTGTTAGCCGCCGGGGTCTATACCAATTTGATTGTTCCCCCGGCCTCGCCTGACGGATCGAGTTTGTTGCGCTGTAGTATGAGCGCAGCGCATACCTCAGCGCAGGTAGATGCCATCATTGCGGCTTTTGAAGCGGTGCTTGTCACGAACTAGGCGTATTGGCGGTGGTGATACTAACGAAATGCGCCTTGTCGGTACAATCGCCAAAGTAGGCCCCAAGCAAAAATGAGCGGGTAGCGTTTCTGACGTGACGTCGGTTCAATATAAACCCCGGAATGCCGGTGAATTTTCCAAAGCAGGTAGGTCAGAGGATCGGTAAAAGTGCCAGCCGCTTTAATCAATCTCAATATAGATAGGCATTTACCCTGTGTTTGACGAATGCGCCAGCGGTTCTTTGCCGCTGAAATAGACGTGTTTTTGAGGCACTCAAAGGTGCCACTTGGATTTTTCGTTAAGCAGATTTTGGCGACGGCGTCGAGATAGGTTGAATGATTGCTATAGAGCGTTTGTAATTTATCTGCCTTCTCCGATCGCAGCTCGCAGCGATAGGTCAATTCAAAACCGGCCTCCCAGAGCTCTGCGCTACTGAAAGGGTTGGTCATCATGGGATGCACTTCGCTAATAAAGGTACGCGCAGCTTGAGCTACGGCGCTCGCAACTTTTTCTTCGACTGGCTCATCGCGGCAATAAACCAGTCGGCTGGGTTGAGTGAACCTCGCCCAGAAATAGCTGTGAAAGTCTTTTCTGTTGGCCTGCTCAAATTGACTTAACGTCAATACCGCGTATTTTGCGACGACTTGATTGTCCTGCAGCGGAGGTGTTGCGGGTCGGTCAATGTGTAAGAAATAAACGTTTGGGGGTAACAGTACGTTGGCAGTTGAGTGCCAGCGACCGGGCAGCGTGTCGGCGAACTCATCCAGCAGTACATAGAAATCCAAAACGGTGTCGCGTTTGCCGCGTAGATAGGATCCGTACATCAAGACCGCGCAAAGACGATCGCCAAACTTGTGCTGCAGGTCAGTGAGCATCAGTCTCACGTCAGGGTCGCAGCTCAAGGTAGCGTCACTTAAATGTGTCTTGGCCAGGGCAGCTAAAGCTTCAGTGACAACACTCATGAGCCTGGCATAAGACTTACAAATTCTGGCCGGATCATGGGTTGCGAGAGACAGCGTAAGCGCTTTGGGTTCCGGAAAACGTTTGGTATGCCTTGGGGTGGTTCTCGGCGGCTCTTTCTGGGTCTTTTAGCCAGGACTCTAGCGGTCCGTAACGCAGGCGAGCCAGCAACCCTTGCAGTAAGCGCAGGGCCATTAGTGCTGTGCTGGCGACAGTCCACAGAGCAACTGCAATAAAGCCCCAATCTGGGCGCCCGACGAATAAGCTGGCTGTCAGCAATATCATGCAAGGGTTGCGGCGAGCTGTGACGAGGCGAAAGTAAGCATCTAAGGGGCGCCACGAAAAAATACTGCAGTGGCCAAGCAGATGGAAGGCCATCTCAAGCAAACGCCCGCCAATGTAGCCACCGATGATGAGCAAATTAAGGTCGCTAACGGTTAGGCCGTAGACAGGGGTGAAACTGATCAGTGCACTGCCCCAGTAAACGTACCAAAAGGGTGGATGGATAATGTCCATGCCGTGATCAAACAAATGACCGAATTTGCTCGACTTGATGGTGACTCGAGCAAGCTTGCCGTCGACGGTATCTAAATAGGTCATAATCCAGCCAGCCAGCAATCCTGCTGCATACTGGCCTTGGCTGAAGAGATAACAAGCAGCGAGCATTAATAAAAACCCCACCGTGGTCACGAGGTTGGGTGTCAGGCCAAATCGTGCGCAAATCTGCACACCCACGCGGGCAGGTTTAGGCCATACGAATTTGGTGACCAAATCGGTGATGCCTTTATAGGCGGTCCCATATAAAAGAGATTCGAGCTCATTGTGATTTGCGGCCGTGATGGGCTCCAGCAGTGGCGGCTTGGCTTTGCGCAACTGGTGGTCAAACGCGCCGAGATCACTCACGTTAATCCAGCTCAGATGCTCAGGCAGGGGGTGATGTTCTTTGGGCATTGGCGCACGCATGGCTGTAAGTATGTCAGCGGCATCTGCTGCATTAATCATCGCCGCCGCAGGGCGGCTATCGGTTTGAAAACGCAAGAGGCTGTCCCGACGTTGCAGCAATTCGGAGAGTGTCCGAACCTCATACAAAAAGTGAGCGCTGAGCAACAGCACTTGAGCGTTTTCTGGAATGTCTTGTTCAGACTCGAGTAGCTGTATTTTGCCACTTTGTTTGAGCTGTCGAGCAATGCGGTCCTGTGAGTTCAAATGCCAAAGTTTTGCAGGAGACTCACCAACTACGAGGGCAACGGTCGTCATGGTACAGTACTCGTTCTATTCACAGTGAAGGCAGGGAAAGCCGGTGTATTATAAACGCGAGATCGTGTCTCCTTCAACGGGCGGTAATCAGTCTTGATCCGTTTACTGCATTTAACTGATCCTCATTTGACTCGGCCCGAGGCAAAAACATTCAAACAACGCCGGCTGAAACGTTTTTTGGGCACTCAATCTTGGCAGCGCAAACGTCGGCATATTCATCGATCAGACACACTGCAAACTGTTGTTGACGCAGTTCATAGTGAGGCCGCGGATCAAATTGTAGTCACAGGTGATCTGGTTCAGGTAGGTTTGCCTGAAGAAATTCGTGAGGCTGGCGTTTGGTTGACGCAACTGGGGGAGCCGTCGCAAGTGCGGGTAATTCCCGGTAATCATGATGCTTATGCGAAGGACTCGCAGGCGGCCATGATCGAGCAATGGGGAGCATATATGGGCGTGCAGGCGAACTTTGGTGGATCGCTGGATGAGCACTATCCTGTCAGCTGGCCGCTGAATAAAGATGGGTTGCGAGTCAATATTATTGGACTGAGTTCCGCATCACCCACGCCGGTATTAATGGCAAGCGGCCGCTTGGGCCGTGATCAACGGGCGCGCTACGGGCGGCATGTGCGCGAGCCCGATGTTTTTGAATGTGTGCTTATACATCATCCTCCGTTGCCTCGGATGAGCGGCTGGCGCAAGGGATTACATGATGCGAAGTTGTTTGGCCGGATCGTTGAAGAGCGTGCGCCTGCCCTGGTTTTACATGGACACGTGCATGCAAATAGCTCGCATGCGCAGGGCAGTGCGACAAGAATTTTTGGCACTGCCTCGGCCTCTAGTGCGCATACGCTGCATCCGGCCAGTTATCGAACCTTTGATATTAGTGTTCTTGAAAACCATTGGATGGTGAGCATGTCCTTGAAGCAGCTGGACCTGCTCAGCGGACAAATGCAGGTGATCGAGACACAAAGCTGGCGGCTTGATCTACAACACTGAGAACCTTCAGGGCCACTGTGCGGCCAGATGTTTAACCAAAGCGTTGTGTTGGTCTGCTGTAGTTTGGGTCACGCGTGAAAGATCCGGCGGTCCGGGCCAACTCAGGTCTTGGAAAGGAAGGCCTTCGAATTGGCGTTCACCGTCATATCGGGGAATCACGTGGTAGTGCACATGAGGATCAACCATCATCAACATCAGATAATTTAAGCGTGTATATCCGGTTGCGCGCGCCAGGGTTTGTTCGATATCGCTGATGACACTTTTTAATTCAACAAACGCTTCGGCAGGGAGCTCGTGAAAATTCTGGGCTTCCGATTTAGCGGCAAGAATCAGACTGCCAAGTGTGACTTGCATGGGGCGAAGGAGTACCACCCAATGCTGATATTCGTGAATGAGCGTATTGGGGTAACCAAACTTTGTAACGGTGCTGTTCATCGGCGCTCGCTCATTTTGATAGGTGTTAACTGATGGCTGAGGTTTGCCGCCAAGCGCTCAGAACCTGCTCTGCGTGAACCAGATCGCTTGGATCGTCCACTTCACACCAGCTCAATCCGGCTACATCGCATATATTGACGTGACCCTGTTGTGCTAACTCGTCGATGGCCGATAGATACCATCGCTTAGTGCCTTCTTCTTTGCGCATGATGGTTTCAACCTTATCTTTGAACAACGCCGGCCCTTTGTTTCTAAAAACCATCATGCCAATGGATTCACCGTTAACGCCGTCGCTCAAATGTTTGCCGACTCGGCGAAGCTGGCCATCGACGGTAATCACCTTCATATCGTCTGCGTCATAATCGCCTTTGCGATCGGTGACTAGAGTAATGGGTGCATTGGATGGGCTGCTCAAAAGACGCTGTAGGATAGGGGCTTCGAACAAGGTATCGCCGTTGATGATCACAAATGGTTCATCCATTTCACGGGTAGCCACCCAACAGGTGCCCAAATTATCGGTAACCGCGTAAAACGGGTTGTGGAGACACGTGAGGTGCTGATCGGGCAACTCTGGCTGCATCCGCTGGACAATTGAATCAACGTCATCTGCGCAGAATCCGGTGAGCACAGTCACCGCATTGACGTCGCATTTGCTGATTTCCCGTAATTGCCATTCCAACATGGGAGTGCCGTTGACGGGAACCGCACATTTGGGCGAGCGTTCTGTTAAAGGTAGTAGTCGTCTGCCCTGGCCGGCACTCAGTATTATAATTTTCACAAGACGTCGGGCTTTTCCATGTTGGGTATCAATAAGCGGCGCTAAAATATCACGTTATTGGTGCAAATGGTTAATGTTGCGCGTCAAGGTGCGTGATAATCGGTGATATCTAACGATGCAGGAGGTGTTCTCCCAAGCGGTGAGTGAGAGCCAGAAGCGTTAGGGTGGGATTTGCCCAACCTCCGGTGGCGAAGGTTGAACTGCCGGCTATGAATAAATTGTCATAGTTATGGACACCGCACTGATCGTCCACAACGCCATAACGCGGGTCTGCGCTCATTCGCGTGGTGCCCATATGATGGTAACCACCAATTGGGTGTTTACTGACGGTGGGGTCCACCGGCCACTGGTTGCTGCGCTCGCTGAGCCAATCAGCGGGCTCGACGTGTCCGATCCCTAATCGTCTAAATTCCTTGTCGCAGATCTCACATAAAGCGCTAACGGTGGCCTTGTCTTGCCAGGACAATTGCCAGTCTAATTTTATTTTGGGCGTGCCCAAGGCGTCTTTTTCGTCGCCAAGGGTGACTCTGCTGTTTGGATTGGGTGCTTGTTCTGCCCGAACCATCAAATATAAGTTGCGTGTATTATGCCGGCTGCGCAGGCGTTCAAGGGCAGGTCTGATATTGGTTTGTATCCAACCTCGGGCGCTGCGATAGGCTTGCCAAATTTTCCGCGCGTGGCGTTCAGGAGGTAATTGGTGTTTGAGGCTTCGGTATAACCGGTCGTTTAACAGAAGTCCGTGTTTGGGGTCGCGCTGCAGCTTGAAGGTTAAGGCCGTATTTAAAATGCTATAGCGTTCCTGCATTGCCGCTGATGCCACGAGAGTGGGTGCCAAGGGTGGCGCGGCTTTTTTGGGCTGAAACTTTCTGAATATCGACCAGGTTTGATAGGGGTTATCGGTATGCACCTGCCCCGCGCGACCGTGCTGATGTTCCATAAAGTAGCGGCCAACTTGATCAAAACGGTTGCCAATACCTGCGTTCTCGACGTCGCGACTGGCTAATAATAAGCGTGGATTTTCCAGGCCCCCACAGGCCAAAACGTAGGTCTTTGCGCGCAAGATATGTGAGTGGCCGGCGACACTACTGAGGCTGATTTGATTGATGTGATTCCCGTCGTTGTGGGCGTGGAGTTTCGTCACGTTGGCATGAATAAGCAGCATGACTAAATCCGATTGAATGAGGTCGACGCAGCGTTTGGCGCTGAATCGCTCTTTAATGGTGTCGAATCTCCAGAATCTGGTTTGCAATAATTTGGGGTCAAGTGCGGGTGGCGCTTGGGTTGCCTCGCGCCAGAGATCGTCATGGTAGCTATAGTCACCCAATTGCAGCTGATCATGCGCCGCACGATAATGACGATCAAGATCTTTGCTGGATATTGGCCAGCCGCTGTGCGGCACCCAGTTGCGGTGCTGGAAATCGATGGGGTCCAAAGGCACACATCTTCCCCCCCAGATATTTGTGGTGCCGCCAAAGAAACGTAAGCGTGCATCTACGAGGTCATAGTAGGGCATGCCCACATTGTCACCCTCGTATAGGCTTTGCGTTTCGTTTTCAAAATCCAGGCCACCGCTCTCAAGCAATAGCACTCGCTTGCCGGCCTGCATGAGTTGACGGGCCAGACTGATGCCCGCCGCGCCAGCGCCGACAATACAGACATCGGCGTTGAACTCTGGGCAGTGGTCAGTCTTGGCAAGGTCGACGAGCATAAAATGAGCCTATTTTTGATGCGGATGTGTGGCGTTCCAACGCGCAAGGTTTGCTAAAGGATCTTTGACGTAGGCACTGGCGCGCAGCGCCTTAAGCAGAAGATTGTTGAAGATCGTGCCCGTGCGATCCATCGGACGGTTGAAGTCGAGGAACAACACCACTCTGACTTCATCGCTATTGTTGTAGACTTCATGCTCGTAAGTATCATCAAAAAACAGGGCACGTCCTGGCTGCCAATGACAAATGGTGTCATCCACGCGCAACCAACAGGCCTCCGGAGAAGCCGGCACCCGTAGTCCGAGATGGCAGCGAATAATGGCGCGTGTTGGACCGCGATGCGGTGGAATATGGTAGCGCGGTGCCAGAATCGAGAAAAAGGCATTCTGTAGCTTTGGCAGATCGTCCAGCACGGCGGCGGTATCCGGGCATTGCGCGCAGTTTTCGGCTACCCGCTGTCCAAAAATATAAAATGCAAATGTTTTCCAGTTTTCGCCTTTAGAGATCCGTTTTTGATCTGGAGACAATTGGTGAAAGGCCGGGACATCGTCCAGATTACCCAGCACACGGTCCAGTTCCTGATTGATCTTTGGGTAAGCTGCCTCGAGCGTATCTGCCCAAGTGAATTCGCGCTTGTCCAGCACGGGTTGCGTGCCCACCAGTGAATGTTTGGCCTGAAAGTCACCCACACGGCGTAAGGTATGTTTTCCTATCTGAATTATTTTTTCGCGTAGGTGTGGCTGTTGTTTGGTTAGGTTCACTTGTGCTCGACCTATAATCGGATAAAACGTATGGGTGGTGTGGCCTTGATGGCCAGCGGGCCGATATTATCAAATAATTCTCCGTCGAGCGTGTACACCCCGGAAAAATTCAGGGTCAACGCCGCGAAGTTATTGCTATGGTAGCCCTGTTCACAGGTCATTGCCGGGCCAGGCTTGCCGCGCATCAAACGGGGTAGGTTAGTTAGAAAGCGAGGGGCGCGTGCCTCGACGAGGGTGGTGTGTAAAGCAGCGTCGGTCATGCCCCAATAGGGTTTCATTTGCAAAAAGAGTTTTTCAAGTGTTGAGATCAGGCATAGCCGCAACGGCACAAAATCTTCGGTGTCTGCGATGCGGCAGGGCGCTGGTAAAGGTCCGTTTTGATCGCTGACGTGAGAGAGCTTAACGTTTAATGCTTCAGAAAAAGGGGGTTGTTTGCGCAGAATCCCCCAGAGTGTTCGGAGCATTGCCAAGGCCGCGCCGGATTCTTGCCGGCCCGCTTTTTCGCGGAGTTGTGAATTGAAGAATTCGACACCGTTAACAATGGTGCCGATGCCAAAAAAAAATCCAAGTTGGGCGTGTGTCGGGTTTTGCACGGTAACCAGCGATTGACGTTTAATGGATTGAGCCCGCGCGCCTTTTCGCGTGCTGTTAAGGGTGTTCAGACATTGCTTAAATGTGCGATGCGCATTGACGTCACTGGCACTCATATTGGTATGGCCTGCCGGCAGCAGGGCGATCGTGGGCCACTGCTGGGTGTCGCAGGTTGCATATAACAGGGTCAATATTCGCTGTACGCTGCCGTCGCCGCCGTTGATGACCAAGGTATGTTCGGGTGACCATTGCTGTTGATTCACAACGGCATCTAGTTCTGCCAGGGTTTTGGTCACGCGGTGCTCAATGGATGGCGTTTCAGGTATGGCTGCGCGTAAAGCGCTCAATGTGCTCGCCGCGCTGCGGCTGTTGGGATTGGTGAGGCTCACCAGTTTCATTGTTGGCCAGCGTGGTTTTTTTTGCTTTGCTCCTCGGCCAGAATCGCGCTTGCCAGCGTCCAATCGTTTAGTGAGTCCACGTCTACCGCTGCGCGCGGATCGTTGATGGTTACCCAGCTGATGGTACATCCTGACAGTATTGATAACCTCGCCATGGCTTCGTCAACGGTCAGCTGGCCGCATAAATACTTGATCAGGGTAGGCAGCCCTAGGCGCGCGGCCATTTTCCAGGGCTGTTTGCGCAGACGCTCGACGGTTTGCCAAAACGCAAGTACCGATTTGGATTGTGCTGTCTTGAGAATAAATAAGTTACTGCCGCAGTAATCCCCATTGCGAAAGCGCAGCCGTGTCCTTAGGGTATCCGGGTAAGCGTTAATCACAGTGGCATAAGGTACAAACCCCACGACAACATCAGATTCTAAACTCACCACATGTGCGTCTTGGCAAAATTGATCTAACGTGGATTGGTTGAGCAGTGCGTGGTCGCCGCTGGTCAACACTGCCGGCCAGGTGTCCAGTTGTTCTGCGACCTCTAATGCACTGGCGGCCGGGCCATTTTGAGGTGCGAACCATTGGATATCGGGCGCTGTATTGAGACGATGCTGTAATTCTGGGTTTGCGCTGAGCACCTCCGGTGCCGGTCCTGCAACGGCGATGGTGCGGATGTGTTGACTGGCTTGAAGGCAATCAAGTACTCGGTCGATACACGATTTTCCCTCGACGTCGACCAGCACTCCCGCATCGGTTCCGAAATGCTGGGCAAGTGGGTTGCTGTTTTGGCGCTCGCCGGCTAAAACGACGGCTTGATAGATTAATGTACTCAAAGTAACGCTTTTGAGTACATTCGATAGCGCTTACTTGTGGTTCCGCCGATATTTTCGATGATATTACACATTCCCGTGTTGTCGGCGAGGATCCATGACATTTCAACTTCTTTCATGCCGGCGTTCATGGCCGCTGTGCGAATAGCATTGATGACGGTAAACGCAATGCCCGGGCCCATACGCGTATGGTGCAGGCGACGCCGAACGCCCATTAGGGGAACTCGCCCCGTTGTTGGCGATTTCACTTTCAAACGCCAAAGCACTTTGGCCCAGCCAAAGGGCAGCAAGCGCCCGCCGAGATCAGCAATAGCCTCATTGATGTTTGGCAGCAGCACAATAAAAGCAACCGGTTCTCCATCGAGTTCAGCAATTTGAATGAATTCGTCTGGAATGAGCAACAGCATTTCCTTGCCGATTGCGTTGAATTCTTCCTCGGTGAAAGGAACGAAGCCCCAGTTTTGGGACCAAGCGTCATTAAATATATCTCGTAGGCAGGATAAATCCTCATCTAGGCGGCGACGGTTAACGGCACGTAGATTGATTTTGGGTGCCAGTCGCTTCAGCAGTTTTTGCATTACCGGCGGTATTTCAAATGCCGGATCCATTACGTAGGCGAGCAAGTCCTGCACGCCGTCATAGTTGCAGGACTGGATTAAGCTGTCGTAGTACGGGCGGCCGTGCGGCATCATGTAATAGGGCGGGGTCTCAAAACCTTCTATAAGTGTGCCCAATTCTTGATTGATGCCTAAATTAAACGGACCTATTGAGCGGGTACATCCTTGGCTTTTCAGCCAAGCCTCAGCGGTCGAAAATAGCTGCGCGGCTAGGTTTGGATCGTCCGGGCACTCGAACAAGCCAAAGTAGCCTGCCTGCTCGCCCTGTTGCACCGCGTGTAGGTCGTCAATTTGCGCGCTGATGCGTGCGATCGGGGTGGTGCCTCTGTATGCGGTCCAAGCCTGCCACCGGGCGTGTTTGAAAAATGGTGCTTGAGGAGACAGGGCTTGGCGGCGCTCGAGGTGCAGCGGTGCGACCCACTGCGGGTCATCTGCGTACAAAGCAAACGGCACATTTAAAAAATGATTAAGTGCTTTTCGCCCTTGCATCGGTCTGATGTCGATAGAAGTACTTGAGGTATTATTCATTGGAAATGCCGTTAAACGTGGGTGCCCTTAGTTTGTTGAACGCGCCCTGCATCTACACTATAGATGTGATCGGCAATCTTGCGCAATGCAGGTTGATGGGTAACGGCAAGAATCGTGATGCGTCCTTTTAATTCAGCTAACGTATCACAGATCGCGGCCTCGCTGGCACTGTCTAGCGCTGAGGTTGCTTCATCCAAAATCAGCAAGCGAGGTTGGCGTACCAAGGCTCGAGCAATCATAATACGCTGACGTTGTCCGCCAGAAAGGCGCGCACCCCGTTCGCCAACTTCGGTGTCTAAACCTTGAGGCATGCTGTTGACAAAGGTTAGGGCGCCGGCACCTGTGAGCGCGAGATAGGCATCTTCACGGGTCAGATCCTCGTCGCCAAGGGTTATATTTTTGAAAATACTGTCGTTGAGCAAAAGGTTGTCTTGCGGCACGTAGCCGATTTGTTGGCGCCATCCTTGGATATCGGTTGAAATCATCGGGTGACCGTCGATTAAAATGCGACCAGAGGTCGGCTGAATGAGCCCTAAAATCAAATCAGTTAAGGTTGATTTTCCTGAGCCCGATTCCCCCACGAGGCAGGTTAACTGGCCAAAATTGACCCGTAAATTGACCTGCTGGACAATAGTCTTTGGTACCGCATCAGACTGCAGTGGCGCGGCATAACTGAAAGCAACGTCATCCAGTTGAATGTGTTCACTGAACTGCGGTGCCGGGATGCCGCTGCGCTGCTCTGCATGTTTTTGTGCCTCTTCGACGGTTGCAATGAGCGCCCAGTACGCGCTCTCGCTGGTGATCATACGTTGATATTCTTTTTGCACCTTACTGCCGCGTTTGAGCAGGCGCATGAGCACCAGCGTGAGAAACGTGACCGTTGCCAGTTCGATCGAGAAGTGGGCTAAAGCCAGATAAATGCCCAATACGATGACCAGCGTGTACATGGGTTCTTGGGCCGCATCCAAGCCCGCGTTGCCCAGTACTTCGCGACGCAACTGCTGTTTGAGGACCTGCGTTTCCCGAGCAATCAAGGTTTGGGCGGCTGCTTCTCTGCCCATGGCCTTCAGGCTTTTAACCGACTGTAAAAGATCGGTCAGCAAGCCCAGCAGCGCGCGGTAAGACTGGGTTTGGCCAGTACCTGCATACTTGGATATTTTGACAAACTGATGAGAGATTGCCCAGACGGTGAACCCTGCGAGTAGGCAGCCGAGAGTGGCTTGCCAGGAAACGGCCAGCGCAACGCAAAAATAGACCAGAGTTTCAATGAACACCACGGCAAGGCGAATGCCAAAAATATAGGCGTTGGATGCGCGCCATGCTTCGGTTGCCATGGCGTTGGCTAATTTGCCTACCGACTGATCAACGTAAAATGTCCAGCTTGCACGGGTGATCGCATCGAGTAAATTTGCCCGCAGACTGGTGGCCACGTCGGCTGCCAAATAGCCCATTCGTTGTTCAGCTATAAAAACAAGCAGGCTTTTCAGAGCGATGCTGACCACAATAATGGCCAGCAGTACACCCAGCGTGGGGGGGAGTCCGAGGGCTTTGATGGCATCCGTGACAAAAGTGGTGAGTGCATCAGGGGGCGCGGGGTTTTCTGCGCCGGCCCCAACCAGATCAAATGCCATATTGAGCATGGGTAACATCGCTGATAAGCCAAAACCATCAACCAGACCAGCCAGCAACAGCAGGATCACCAGCAGGGCGCTCTGGCCCGGATGGGCACGAACAAATTCTTGAATCAATTTCATAGCGTGATTTCGGATAGACGCGGTTAGCGACGTTGTATGTAGTTAATCATCCATAAAGCTGGTAGCAGTATCAGCAGCAGCGGAATGCCGGAGGCAAGCAAGCCCTTTTGAAGCACCAAGTGTAGAGCATCTGCGAGCAGCTGTTGGACTAAAAACAACAACAGTGCTGCGCCGGTGGCAAGTGTGATGATACCTCCCATGCTGGCGCGCGGTCGAATGCCGATGATAAAGGGAGCGGCGAACAAGGTATAGATGATGACAGAAAATGGGAGTAGACATCGCTGCCAGAACGCGAGGGCTTGTCTGCCTGCTGGCTTGCCCATGTCCTGTAATTGCCGCATGCGTATATAGAGTTCTTGTAGCGTGAATGTTTCCAGTGGAATCTGATAAATCGAAGTGCTGTTAAGGGTTGCGGGAGTCCATAGCAATGCATCACGATGCCTCACTTGCGCAGGAATTGGGTTGTCTGCACGAAGGTCGGGGAAGCGTTTTTCGGTGACTTGCTGTAACGACCAGGTGCCGTTGTTGTTGATGACGGCCCGTTCTGCGTGACGCATGAAGGATAGTTGGCCATCGGCATAAAATTCATACCAGTGAATGCCTTCGGGTGTCTGGTTGTCGGAGAGCACTTCAATATGTAAGTAACCATCTTCGAGTTCCGTCCAGACGCCGGACTGATCGATCATTGAGCCATCTTTGGAGGTTTTTTGCATAAATAGCAGTTGTGCCTGTTGTGCGAGGGGACGAGCAGCAAATTCAGCGACTAACGTGATGGTCATAAATAAGGCGGATGTGACTGCGCAAACCATCAGGAGATGCAACGGGGTCATTCCGCTGGTGCGGAGCGCGATAAGCTCATTGTCTCGCACGAGCAGACTCAATCCATAGATCACGCCGAGCATCGCGATAAATGGGGAGAGGTCTATAATGCGTGCCGGCATTGCCATCAGGGTGACCGAGATAGCGTCGACGATTGAAAACCGCCCGACGCCAATTTCTTCCGCCCGCTGCATGAATTCGAATAAACCGAACAGAGTAAAAAAAACGGCGCTGGTCAGGGCGTAGCCATAGAAAATTCTTGCGCCGACGTGTCGATAAATGATTTTCATAGCGGGCGACTCAGACTTAATTGTGGATGCCGACGAATGAAATAAAATGCCGCGGCAACCATGATCACGGTCAAAAATGCGCCGGGGTAAAGGGGGAGGGTCTGATTTTCAACGGCGGCCGTGACGATGTTGGCGGAGGTGAATACAACAATATAGACAAATAGCGCCATGGCGTAACGAATATAGGGCGTATGGCGGGGTTTAAGACGACTGAGTTCTACGGCAATCAACGCCATTAAGCCCGCCAGCAGTGGCATGCATAGACGCCACTGAAACTCGGCCAATTCTTTGGGCTGATCGCTCTGCGCGAGTACCAGGGTGGGTTTGGCTTTGCGCTTGGTGGCGGCGTCTACCGGAGGTCTTTGCGCCACGTAGATCAACTGTTGAAAAGCTGTGATGCGATCCTGTGGGCTGTCTGCGCCCAGCTCGTAACTATACCCGTCGTAGAATTCGATACGTTGTTGATTCTGCTCATCGGTTTCATTGATTTGTCCGGATGTTGCGCGCAAAACGATGTCCCGCCCGTTGCTGCGGGTTTGCGCGAAAACATCCAGGAGATTGGGTTTGGTGCTTTGCACAGTTTGTGCCTGAATGACAAAATCTTTGTCCCAAGTGTAAAAATGGGCGCTTTGCATTTGGCTTGACTCAAGTTGGGTGCTGCGCTCGTTTAAGTCATATCGCAGTTGGTAGGCGTAGGGTCGCACAAACAGCGTCAGCAGCATCACACACACCACCACCAATAGGGTTAACTGCAACAGCGGTCGTCTAAGACGATCCGGAGAGATCCCGCTGGCGTAGGCAGCGTAGGCCTCGCCGGAATAATGCCAGTTGCTCAAGCTCATCATGACCGCGCCAAAAAATGCTGACGGCAATAAAACCTCTAATGCAGTTAAATCATGCGCCACGACCAGTGCGATGATTTCGCCTGCGGCGAGATTGCCCAACGCGGCTGATTGCAGCAGGCGAATTCCCGTGAAAATGGTGAATAAAAGCGTCAGCAACATCAGCCCCACAACTGTCGGGCCGAGAATTTGTCGAATAATGTAGCGTTCGAGTGTAGACAAAGATCAGTTTCCCGTTGCCGATTTTGGCCAGCGTCGTTTTGTACAAAGCCATTCCCCGGGACGTTCGCTGATCCAACTTTCGAGGATTTTATGATACTGCGTGATCAGGTCTACGGCGGCCAGTTTGCCGCTCCCGGGTGGACCGGCTTTCAATGGTGAGAGCATCTCGATTTCAAAACGGGCAAGCCCCACTCGCTTGACTCTTGCAGGCACCATGGGGTAGCCCAGACGCAGGGTTAGTCTGGCTGGACTGATGGTGGTCGGTGCAGGGGTGCCAAAAAAAGGTAACAACATGCCGCTGTCGACCCGCACGTCGGCCAGTAATCCGACCGATCCGCCTTGTAGTGATTGTTTGTTAATGCTGCGCAATGCGTTTTGTTTTTTGATCCAGATACACGCGGATGCGCGGTTGCGGAACCACTGCAGTATTTGTTCTATGAATGGGTTGTTTTGCGGCCCGTAAACGGCGGTCATCTGGCGGGTACGGGTGTCCATGATTGGACCGATGATTTCCCAGTTAGCTAAGTGCGCAGTCAACAGCATAAAAGGTTGTTTGTTGGTCAGCAGAGTTTGGGTGTCTTTTGCGACGACCAGCGTCACGCGATCACGGTAAATCTTGCGTAAGTGCGGGTACTCCGCTAGCACCGCGCCGAAGTTTTGCCAGACGCCGCGCGCGTTGCGTTCTAGTTGTGCGGCACTGGCGCCGGGTTGGGCACAGCTCAAATTTTTGATGATGTGTTTGTGTTTGCGGGTGCGCGGGCCGATGGTCTTGAGTAGGTTGCTGCCCACTCGGGAAGCTATGCTGACCGGCAAGGCAGCGCATAGCCCCCACAAGATGACGGCACCAGCGGCAAATACGAGATGTTTAAATTGTTTCAGCGCGGCTTGAGCTGAGGTCAAAAATGGCATTTGAAGTCAGAGATCCTAGTTTTGTTTGAGCATGGCTGAATCGGTGCCCGATTGAACCTACATGCTCGGAGATGTTGCGAGGTAGTGCAACTTTAAATCGTGTTAGAGTTTAACTTGTGTTGATACCTGCTGTTAATGGCACGAAATTGTGCAGTTCAATCGGTTGTGAGGGGGATGTGTGAAGAAGGAGTGTTCTTTTCTGCGGTGGAGTTTTTGCTTGAGCGTGCTCTGTGCCTTCTTGGCCGGCTGTGAAACCATGAGCGGCGTGAATGTTGGTACAGGTCTGAGTTTGCCCGGAGGTGTTTCGATTGGGGCCAACAAAACCATCAGCGGCAGTGGTGAATCTGCCCGCTCTCGTGCCGATAAAAAACAACAAGCCAAATTGCGTCTTTATGTCTTTGATTGCGGCTCACTGTATTTTGATGATATCTCGGCTTTTGGTCTAAGCCAGCAAGACACAGCGGTGCGCAATCTTTTTGTTCCTTGCTATTTGGTGGAGCATGCCAACGGTCGATTGTTGTGGGACGCGGGATTGTCCACGCGTATTGTGGGACAGGGCAAACAAGATATGGGCAACGGCGTATATCAGGATTATCACAAAAGCCTGCTGACTCAGTTGGCGACTTTGAAGCTGCGTCCGTCTGACATTGATTTTGTCGCATTTTCTCATATGCATTACGACCATGTGGGCGGCGCCAATTATTTTGCGGGCGCCACTTTATTGATACAGGAAACGGAATACGAGGCGGCGTTCAAAGCCTATGCTAACTACCCGATTTTTGATTACACGCTTTATCAGGATCTTGCGGCCAGCACAAAGGTTCTGCTATCGGGCGATTATGATGTTTTTGGCGATGGCTCAGTGAAAATTATCAGCACACCCGGCCATACGCCAGGTCACCAAGCGCTGTTTATCGATTTAGAGGCGTATGGTCCGTTGGTGCTTAGCGGAGATCTCTACCATTTTGAGGCGTCTCGCAGGCTGCGGGCTGTACCCGAATTTAATACCAATGCAGCGCAAACGCTGGCTTCGATGGACAGACTGGAGCGCATGGTGACGGCCAATCAGGCGACACTGTGGATTCAGCACAACCGGGCTTTGGCTAAAACGCTGCGCCTGGCGCCGGGGTTTTATGATTGATCAGCGCTTGACTGGCTTACACTAGGGCCCAGGAAAAGCCAGATCCTGCCAGAAGCCGCGGTAATCGTAATCGGTTTTCAGGGCCAGGTTAAGGCGGTTATATGCGGCGAAATCGCTCACGATGTGGGTGATTTGCACGATACCTTTATCGGTTAATCCTGCATCGCGCAGCTGCTTGATATCGTCGTCGGTGATCGCGGCGGGTTCAGCGTTTACCTTCAGTGCGTAGCGCAGCAGGCTGCTCAGTCGGTCTCCTTGGACGCTGTCGATTCCTTGGGTTAATAGGCTGGCAACATAATCCTCAGCAGTCTGCAGTCCATAGTTTAAAATGGTGCAGAAGGCAGCGGTGCAGTAAGCACACCCGTTGGCTTTGGAAACCAAAATGCCGATGTGCTGGATTTCTGTCATGTCAAGCTCGCCAGCCTCCCACAGGACTTTTGTTGCCCCTAATTTTGCGGTGAAAAATTCAGGAAAATTAAGCTCTACGTAAAAATGGTTAGGCACGCTGCCTTCCATTTGCGTCACCCAGGCCAAAATGCCCTCAATCTCAGGATCCTGATTATCCTTTGGCATAGCCAGACTGACGCGAGCCATAGCTAATTAAACCGTTTCATAATTTGTAACTGCCATTGGCGGCCTCGATCGAAGCTGCCTTCGTATACTTGGAAAGCCGTGCCGTAAATCCCAGTAACCAGATAATTTTCATCGGTTAAATTTCGACCGCTAAGCATGACTGACCAATCCTCTTCGGGATTGGTCCAACGGATGCTGGCGTCAATTAAATCGTAGGCGCCCGTTTCCAGCTGAGGGGTATTGAAGGCATCGTTGTAGGTTTTGGATCGATAGCTCCAGTCGGCCCTCACGGTGACCATACCCATCGTATTAAGCGGAAAATCCTTGGATACGCCCAGGCTAGCGGCGGTGTCCGGCACTCGCTCGAAGTCGAAGTCTTCGCCAATTAAGGTGACACTGGTGTCGATCGAGTCGTACTGCGCATCAATAAGTGCAAGGCTTGCCTCTATAAACCAACCGTTACCCGGCGCGGCAACCAATTCGAGTTCAAAGCCTTCGATGGTGGCTTGGCCGATATTTTCAGTGACAGGCGCGACGCTGTTAAAAACCTGCACCTGCATCTCGCTGTAATCACTCTGAAACAGGGCTGCGTTGATGCGCAGACGTTGATCCATGAGGCTGATCTTTGCGCCTAATTCGAAAACTTCCACGAATTCCGGTTCATAGGTGGGAATTAAGTCGATGTCAGGTGTGCCCGGTGGTGCCGTAAAGCCGGCAACAATCGGCGGAAAGACGCGCTGGGTGAAACCGCCTGATTTGAAGCCTTCGGAGTAATTCACGTACAGCATCACGTCGTCACTAAAGTCATAAGACAGATTGACCATGGGGGTGAATTCGTCAATGTTGATGTCCTTTTCGAGCATGGGCAAGATAGGTTCACCAACCTGCAGGAAGGGCGCATCCAAAGCGGCTAGCGGGTTTCCCGGGGGTACCACGGTGCTGATGCCTGCAAAGTAGTTGGTCAGAATGACTTGGTCGGGTAAAAAGGATTTTTCTTCGTCGGTGTAACGGGCCCCGACGGTGAGATGTAGTTGGTCGGTAATGTCATAGGTTGCTTGTGCGAAGGCCGCCCACGCTTTGTTGTCAAAAGCGCCACCGGAACGGAAATTGGAAACGGTGAAATCTAAAATGTTGGTGTTCTCGCCGTCTTCAGCAAAGTAATAAAGACCCATAATCCAATTGAAATTGTCATGCGTACCAAGCAGCTGTAGCTCCTGGCTAAATTGTTCTTGTTGAAGATCATCGTAGAACGTTGCGATGCGATGGGGTGAGTGATCGCCGTCTCTTGCAAATTCTGAATCCAGTTCGCGCCACGCGGTGATAGATTTAAGACGGATTGTGTCGGAGAGCTGATAATTTAATTCAGCAGACAGCCCCAAAATATCACTTTTTGAATAGGCTGGACTGGTTCCACCATTTTCTTCAGCGCCGATATAGCGACTGTCATAACAATCCGCAATTGCTGGGTTGCTGGTAATGCCGTTGCCACTGGGGTCTGTGACAGCGCAGGGTTGCCCCGGGCCTGCCGGAGATATAGCCACGTTGTGAATGAATGCTTGAGGTGGTGGAGGAGCCAGTACAACGCCCGCAAGCTGACTGAGATCGGTGAAGTCGATGTCGATTAACTCAAGCGCCGGACCATTTTCGCGGTCGCGAGTTGCATCAACTGCAAAGTCCGCGCTGAAGGTGTCGCTGGGTTGCCATTTAAAGGCAATCCTCCCGGTGAGGGTATCATCATCGCCCAGCTGGGTGCCGTCGGTGCGTTTGACATAGCCATCTTGGTTAAATGAGGCAACCGTGGCTCTGGCGGCGAAGGTGTCGCTGATGGGCAAATGCAAGGTGCCTTGCAGGTTAAGCTTGTCGTCAGTGCCGGCGGTGGCTGCGATTTTGCCTTCCATTGGGGCGTTTGGATCGGGCTGTACGGAGGTGATTGAGATTGCGCCGCCGATGGTATTGCGTCCGAATAAGGTGCCCTGTGGTCCCCGCAATACCTCTAAGCGCTCAACGTCCACGATGTCGAGGATAGCACCCACCGAGCGAGCGTAATAAACGCCGTCAACATACAGTCCGACGCCGGGTTCCGTGGTGGCGAGAAATTCTTTTTGTCCAACTCCGCGTAAGTAAATTGCCGCCGAGTTTGAGGCTCCGCCAAAGCTCGGGTTGTTCTCTAACGTCAGTCCGGGTACAAATTTAGCGATGTCGTCGAGTGCTTCGACACCGCGGTAGATTAATGATTCACCCGTATACGCAGATACAGCAATCGGCGCGTCCTGTAGCCCTTCCTCGCGTCTGCGCGCGGTCACTAATACCTCTTCTATCAGACGCTCAGCGCCTGGCCCTGAGGTTGAGTTATCTTCTAATTGAGCCAAGCTCAACTGTGCGCTGCCCATGAGTATAGTCAGTGCAGCGGCTTTGATCAGTACGTTATCCAAGGTAGCTCTCCAATATTCCGTGGTAATCAAGTGTGACTGGGTTAACCGATCTCGGGTACGCCAAGCATTGCCTGTGCAATGGCGTCCTCAGATAAGTCCAGATCCTGCATGTCCCCATTTAGAAATTTATCGTATGAGGCGAGGTCGAGGTGGCCGTGGCCGCATAGTGCAGTGAGAATTGTTTTTCCTTCTCCGCTTTCCCGACAGGCCAGCGCTTCGCGAATGGCAGCGGCAATGGCATGAGTGGGTTCCGGTGCGGGTACAATGCCCTCCGAGCGTGCAAATTGCAGCGCGCCTTGAAAGCACTCAGTTTGGGGAATTGCGATGGCTTCAACTAGGCCTAATTGGTAGACATGTGAAACCAAAGGAGCCATACCGTGATAACGAAGACCACCTGCATGAATGGGTTCGGGTATGAAGCTGTGGCCCAGCGTATGCATTTTCATCAGTGGGGTAAGACCAGCAGTATCCCCGAAGTCGTATCGGTATTGCCCTTTAGTCAACGTAGGACAGGCGGTGGGTTCAACGCAGCGAATCGTCGGGTTCATTTTTCCAGCGAGTTTCTCGCGCAAAAACGGAAATGCTAAACCGCCAAAATTTGAACCGCCCCCGGTGCATCCCACCAGAACATCTGGGGTTTCGCCTACTTTAGCCAGCTGTAATAGTGCCTCTTCACCAATGATGGTTTGATGCAGTAATACATGATTCAGGACGCTGCCTAAAGCGTAACGGGTTTGCGGGTCTTCGACGGCCTGACTGACCGCTTCAGAGATCGCAATACCCAAAGATCCGGGGTGGTCGGGCCGTTCGGCCAGCAGTTGGCGGCCGAATTCGGTCACCAGCGATGGGCTGGGGTGCACTTTACCCCCCCAAACCTCCATCATGGTGCGCCGATGTGGCTTCGCCAGATACGAGGCGGCCACCTGCCATATTTCGCACTCCAGACCAAATTGCGCACAGGCGAAGGCTAAAGAACTGCCCCATTGACCTGCACCGGTTTCGGTGGTGAGTTTGGTCATTCCTTCCTGCGCGTTATACCAAGCTTGCGGAACCGCGGTGTTGGGTTTGTGAGAACCAGCGGGGCTGACGCCTTCATATTTGTAGTAGATTTTTGCAGGTGTATCCAGCAGCTTTTCGAGTCGGCGGGCACGGAAAAGGGGGCTTGGGCGCCACAGGCGATAAACATCTAAAACGTCGGAGGGGATGTCGATGTACCGCTGGGTGGACATTTCCTGCTCGATAAGCGCTTTGGGGAACAAGGGTCCAAAGTCTTCAGCTGTTGCAGGTTGATGTGTGCCGGGGTGCAGCGGCGGCGGCGGTGCCTCAGGCAGGTCTGCGACAATGTTGTACCACTGGGTTGGCATCTCATGCTCTTCGAGCAGGATTTTGGTCACGTCAGTCATGATAAGTTCCGATTTACTTTGGTAGCAGGTTGGCAGGAACGCTTGGCGCGTGTGGGCCAGCGCGACAGTCTACGTTTTGACGGGGTAAAAATCCATGTCTAGTCTGGCAGGTATGCTCAGCGCGGCAGCACTAATCCGGCCTCAACCAATGCGGATCGCAAGCGCTCTAAGCGGCGGCGGTTGGTGCCTAAATCTGAAAAGCCCAACCGCGAAGCGGATCGCATTGCGATGACACCCTCTGCTTGGTCCAGCTCGAATTCAACATCGTCGACGAAACGCAGTAGACGGGTGCGGACCTCAGCGGCAATATAATGGTCGTTTTGTGTCACTATTTTTGTGCGTTTTTGACGAACGAGATAGTCAGCGAGACCGCGCCAAGCCTCATTCAGTGAGCCTGTTGGGGTCAGGGGTGCGATTCTATGCTGTGCGCTGCTGTCGAGGGAGCAGACGCAATTAGGCGACGCGGGGCAGTGGGTTAACAATGAAGCCATGGTTTCTGCGCTTGCTGGGCTGGCGACAGTTAACCAAAGTAGCGCCGCTGAAGCGAGCGTTTTTAAGCGAAAAGTACGGCACATATATTTAGGCTGGGTTGGCATTGGTCAGTGATATGCTCGTTGTTTCGGGCATGGACGTCAAATGCTAAGACCTCTGCGGCCAGCGCAGTCGAGATTTTTTGCGTGATTTCGATACATAGGATTAGGTGAACGACTGGGTTAGGATACCTAATTGGTGGCGCGTGATTGTGGAGGGATGTCGGGGTAATGGCAGTAGGATTTACACAAGATCAAGAACAGTTTCGAGAGGTTGTGGGTCGATTTTTTGCAGCTAAATCGCCGGTTACAGAGGTCCGCAAGCTCATGCAGGAAGATCGCGGCTACAGCCGGGATCTCTGGGCGCAAATGGCTCAAGAGCTTGGAGTTTTGGGTATTCACTACCCCGAAGAATACGGTGGTTACGGGTTTGGCGCTGTTGAGTTGGGCATCGTGGCGCAAGAAATGGGGCGATATCTTTATTGTGGTCCTTATTTTGCTTCGGTAATTATGGCCGGCTATGCGTTGATTAATGAAGGATCGCAAGCGCAGAAAGAGCGGTGGTTGCCGGGGATGGCCGCGGGTTCAATTCTGGCCGCGCTGGTGCTTGATGATTTAGATGATGTAGCGCAAGTTGGACAAAAAATCAGTTGGAATGCTCAGCGGGGACTCAACGGAACAGCTGATATAGTGCTGGATGCGCACAACGCTGATCTTCTTATTGTTGGGGCTGGAACAGAATCTGGTGTTGGTCTATTTCTGCTGCCAGCGGATGACTCTCGGGTGGTGATCACGCGGAAGACGAGCTTGGATGAGACCCGTAAACTCTCCCAAGTTTGTTTTGTCGATGCGCCCGCGACACCCTTGGGTGACGGGCACTGTGATCTTGTTCGCTTGTGGGACCAACTGTCAACGGCGCTGGCACATGAGATGATTGGTGGCGCGGAGCACCTGTTTAACCGCACGCTGGAGTATCTCAAAATGCGGGTTCAATTTGGGCGAGCGATTGGCTCGTTTCAGGCTTTGAAGCATCGCTGTGCTGATTTGTTGATGTCCCTTGAACTGGCTCGCGCTGCCACACATGCGGCCGCTCGTTATGTGGCTTGGGGTGACGGTGATGCTTATGCTGCGAACATGGCCAAAGCAATGGCAGGCGATGCGTACATGGCGATTGCTGAGCAGGCCATTCAACTGCGCGGTGGCATTGGGTTTACTTGGGAAGACGACACCCACCTTTGGTTCAAACGCGCGAAAAGTTCAGAAGTGTTTTTGGGGTCACCGAACTGGCACCGGGAAGCGCTGATACAGAAAATTGAGGCCGATCAGGAGCTGCAGCATGCCTAAAGAGAGTGTGATGGCTGACGCTGAGGTACGCGAGACGGTGCGAAGTTGGTTGACTGAGCATTGGGATATCAATAGGCCGTTGGATGAATGGCGAGAATGTTTGGTTGATGGGGGCTGGGCAGCGCCAGCATGGCCGGTTGAATTTTTTGGGCGCGGCTATTCGGTCGAGCAAGCGGCGCTGGTGGCGCAGACGTTTGAGGAATTTGGCGCTGTTGGCCCGGCGCAAGGTGGGCCGCGCCGATTAGCTTCGCATACCCTGTTGACACATGGCAACGATGCACAAAAACAGGCTTTTTTGCGTCAGATTTTGACCGGTGAGCATGGGTGGTGCCAATTGTTTAGCGAACCCGGCAGTGGCTCTGATTTGGCGGGTCTGAGTACTAAGGCACAGCGTGTCGGTGATCGCTGGATTATCAACGGACAAAAGGTATGGAACACCAGTGCCCATCATGCGGATTACGGTCTGCTGTTGGCGCGTACGGATTGGGATGTACCCAAACATCAAGGGTTGAGTTATTTTTTGATCGACATGCATCAACCGGGCGTTGAAGTGCGACCATTGCGGCAGATGAACGGTCATGCCTCCTTCAACGAGGTATTTTTCTCCGATGCGTGGGTATTGCCCGAACATCTGCTGGGCGCGGAGGGGGAGGGCTGGAGTATCGCCGCCACCACTTTGTCAATTGAGCGGCAAGGTTTTTCGTCGGAGCGTAGCGGCGGCCGGGCTAAAAATTTGACCGGTGCCATTTATGATCAATATCGTTCGGAATTGGCAGTAGAGCTGGCACCCTATACGTGGTACCCACAGCGCACAGGGCGCGTTGATTTGGCCTATCCGCGGGCCAAAGCAAGCGGAAAAATCGACGATCCTGCGTTACGGCAGGCATTAGCAAAGCTGCTCTCGATGAAAAAATCAGCGGATCTTACAGAGGCTCTGGCCGCAGTTAAGCAGCGAGCAGGCAACAACAGAGTGAGCCCAGAAGGCTCTGTGGGTAAATTGGCGGCGAGCGCAATTGCGCGTCAAGCTGCCCATGTGCACACCCTGATTTCAGGGGCCGGGGCGATGTTGGGGGGAGACGACTCTGCGCATGAGGGTGTCGTTGCAGAAATTTTGTTGTCTGTGCCAGCAATATCGATTGCCGGAGGCACGGATGAGATTCAGAAGAACATTGTTGCCGAACGCGTGTTAGGTCTGCCGAAGGAGCCTCGTTTTGATCGAGGGCCGTTCCGGGATGTGCCGCGTAATGCCGTCGATAATTAGATCAATCAACTAAACTAAATTCAAAGTAAGGATCAAGCCAATGGAAAAGAAAGTAGGCGATGTTCAAGTCACAGATGTTGGTGGTCATGTGGCGCTGGTTGAAATCCAACGTGGACCTAATAATTTTTTTGATGAGGATCTGATACGGGCTTTAGCTGATGTCTTTTTAGAGCTGGACGAAGATCCCAGTGTGAGAGCGTCCGTTTTGGCTTCGGCGGGTAAACATTTTTGTGCAGGTGCTAATTTCAGTGCGCCAGCTGACAGTAAGCGGCGGGTTAAATTTACCGCAGAGACCGGCAATCCGCTATATCAAGAAGCCGTTCGGTTGTTTCACAATAAAAAATACGTGGTCGCCGCGGTGCAAGGTGCTGCGGTCGGGGGCGGTTTTGGCCTGTCGATGTTTCCAGATTTTCGTGTGGGTTGTGCGCAATCTCGTTTTACCGCCAACTTTGTTAAGTTGGGGTTCACACCCGGCTTCGGTTTGACGCGGGTTTTGCCTCGGTTGATCGGTCAGCAGGCGGCAAATGACTTGTTTGCCACGGGCCGGCGGGTGGACGGTCAGGAAGCTTTGAAGCTTGGCATAATTGACCGGTTGGTACCTCAGGATGAGGTTCGCGCGGTGGCAATAGCCTATGCGCAAGAAATTGCTGAAAATGCCCCCCTAGCGTTGCTTTCGGTTCGCCAGAGTGTGCGGGGGGACTTGGCGCAATTGGTGCAGGCAGCCACTGATCATGAAGGAGCAGAACAGTTTCACCTGCAGCAGACCAAAGACTATAAAGAAGGGGTCAAAGCTGTGGCAGAACGTCGTCCAGGCCGCTTTTTGGGCGAGTAATCATGCTAGGCGCAAGCGTGATCAGTCTTCTAAGGCGCTGTAGATGATATTTTTCAGCTGGCCACGGAAATTGAATGTATTGGACGGCATCAGCTGTGTCATAAAGATAACCGACAGATCCTCTGTCGGGTCAACCCAGAAAATTGTAGAGGCGGCTCCGCCCCAATAGTAATCGCCAGTGCCCAATCCAGCGGTGGCGACTTCGTCAAGAGTCATCGCAAAGCCAAGGCCAAAACCGACACCTTCATACGCGGTTTCTGAAAAACCTCCAGAAGCCTTTTGGGACAAGTCAGCCCCGGCTGGGAGGTGGTTTTGGCGCATCAGGCGCAAAGTGCGCGATCCGATAATTTGATGGCCATTGAGTGAGCCCTCATGGCGCAACATTTCGCAAAACTTGAAATAGTCAGAAGTTGTGCCGGTCAAGCCTCCGCCGCCGGACAGGAAGCTGGGCGGGCTGAGATAATCACTGCTCAGCGGGTCATCGATGAGTTTTAGACTGCGGTCGCTTTGACGGGCATAGTTCGCGGCGAACCGGGTGCGCGAGTCTGCGCTAACGCTAAAGGCGGTGTCGACCATATCCAGAGGTGAAAAAATATGTTCCTGAAGGTAATCATCAAGGCGCTGGCCGGAAAGCACCTCGACTAAGTGCCCGCAAACGTCTGTGGCGTAGGAATAGCGCCAGCGCTCACCGGGATTGAAGTGCAAGGGCATCTTCGACAGCTTTTCAACAAAGCTTGAAAGGTCTTCACCGTTAGTTCGAACCACCTGATGATCGCGATACAATTGGTCAACCGGGTGCCGCGTATCGCCGTACGAAAGGCCCGCCATGTGGGTGAGCACATGCTTAAATGTGATGGGCTGCTGCGCTGCACGGGTTTGCATCGATGCGCCTGCACCCTCGATAAAGACCCGTGGGTTTTTCCAGCTGGGTACAATCCGATGAATGGGATCGTTAAGTTGAAACAGGCCTCGCTCGTAAAGCTGCATGAGGGCAATAGAGGTGATGGGTTTGCTCATCGAGTAAATGCGGAAAATTGAGTCGTCTTGCATCACCTTGGCGCGCTCAATATCCATGAACCCAAAATTCTTCTGGTACGCAATTTGACCGTGGCGGGCGACCAAAACCTGGCATCCGGCAATTTTCTGGCGGTCGATATAGTGATGATTTAAGTGGTCGGTGATTCGATTCAGGCGCGAGGTGTTGAAGCCGTTGTTATTTTTCGGAGTGGTCATGTCTACTGCCTCGGTGTTTGAGTTGGTGTACAGCGCGTCTGTTATCGCAAGTATTTTGTTTTAGTGGCTCTGCGGGTTGTTGGCTTTTTTTTTGGTTAAGGTTAGCGGCGGTGCGTCACGCTGCTATAGTCTGTGCTGACAAATTGGAAGATAACAGCATTATCGTAGGGAGAAAATAATGATTGATTTTGAAATACCCGCAGAGACCAAAGCCATTCGCGCTAAAGTGCGAGAGTTTGTTCAACAAGTTTGTATACCTGCTGAGGCGACTTGTACAGCGGAAAACTTCGACAGCGTATTGGTTCAACTGCGTGAGCAGGCGCGCGGGCAGGGTCTATGGTGTCCTTTCATTCCTGAAGCTCATGGTGGCATGGGTTTAAAACCCTTGGCCAATGCGCTGGTGCAAATGGAGCTTGGGGAAAGTTTCTTAGGTGCATTGTCACTCAATACTCAAGGACCTGACGACGCCACAATGCTGACACTGCTTGAACACGGAACAGAGTTGCAGAAAGAAAAGTTCCTCGCCCCGCTGTTGGAGGGAGAGAAGCGTATTTGCTACTCGATGACAGAAAAAGCAGCGGGGGCTGATGCAACGGGTATGCAAACCACGGCCGTGTTAGACGGTGATAATTGGGTACTCAATGGCGAAAAATGGTTTAGCTCTTCTGCCAGCGTGGCAGATATTGCGGTGGTGATGGCAAAGACGGATCCAGATGCCCCGCGTCACGAGCAATACAGCACGTTTATTGTTGAACTTCCCAATCCGGGATATCAGATAGTGCGTAATATCGAAACCATGCAGCCCCACTCAGATTTGGGCCTGAAGCTGGGTGGCTCGCATTCGGAAATTAAAATAGAAAACCTGGTTGTGCCGCGTGAAAATCTTCTCGGTGGGCAGGGGCAAGGCTTCAATATGGGCCAACACCGCTTAGCTTATGGTCGACTTCGCCATGGAATGCATAACGTTGCCATTGCGCAGCGCGCCTTAGATTTAGCGGCCGGGCATGTCGTGGAGCGGGAGACCTTTGGTAAGCGGCTTGCTGATCGTCAAGGCGTTCGTTGGATGTTAGCTGATTGTGCTGCAGAGATTTACAAAGCGCGGTTAATGCTGCTGCACATCGCATATAAAGCTGAACGCGGAGAGGATCTACGTCAGGAAAACGGAATCGCGAAAGTGTTTTTGGCGCATATGGTGCATCAAGTGGTAGATACGGCATTGCAGCTGCATGGCGCGTTGGGATACAGCCACGATACACCGTTGGCGCGTTGGTATGTGGGTATTCGCAGCCAGCGGTTGGTTGATGGTCCGGATGAGGTTCATCGCTGGCGTACTGGGGCAAACGTAATTAAAGCGTTTGAAAAATATGGCACGACGGCGTCTGCGTGCGGCGGCGAATTGCTGTAATGGGGATTAATTCGCAGCTGCAGGAAATGGCGCGTCGGGAAGTTGAAAACTTCAGGCACAATCGTATCGATTTGGCCGATGAGGTCTTGGCGGTGCCAACAGCCGATTATGTTGACCAGGCGCGTTGGCAAAAAGAAATCGATTTGGTGTTCAAACGCGTGCCCCTTGCGCTAGGATTTTCCAGCGAGTTTTCGGCGCCGGGTGATTATAAGGCGCTTAAGGTCGCCGGTGTTCCTGTCATTATTGTGCGTACGCAAGACGGTAGCATTGCTGCTCACGTCAATATGTGCAGTCACCGAGGAAATTATGTTGTTGCTGAGGGCTCGGGCCATACCACGCGCTTTAGGTGTAATTATCATGCTTGGAATTATGCATTAGAAGGCGATTTGATCAGTATTCTTGATGAAGAGAATTTTGGTTCAGTGGATAAATCGTGTCATGGCTTGACGGCGCTGCCTGCTGCTGAGCGAGCGGGCCTGGTTTGGGTGACTTTGAATCCTGATAGTAAAGTCGATATTGATGATTTTTTAAGTGGCTATGAGGCCATGTTGACGCAGCTGCGATTTAATGAAACTCAAGTAGCCGGCACGCAACGGCTAGATGGCCCCAACTGGAAGGTTGCTTATGATGGGTATCGTGATTTTTATCATTTGCCTGTTTTGCACAAAGAGACAATTGGCGCGGGGCTTTCTCATCAACCGGATTACTATGCTTGGGGGCCTCATGTACGGGTGGTATCGCCGAATAATTTTGCGGATTTGGCAAATACGCCAGAAGCTGACTGGGCGGATACACAAATAACCCAAGGGGTCTGGACCATTTTCCCGAATATCTCAATTGCGGGAGGCGCGAATAGAGATGGGATGTATATGGTGTCGCAACTGTACCCGGGGGAGTCCCCAATGACGTCAACCACCCAACAGAATTTCCTGCATTTTGGGGACGTGAAAGACGTTGATCAAGAAGCGTTAGATGGGTTTATGTCTCTGATGCATACGGTGGTTGCGCAGGAAGACTATGCGACAGGATTTAACGTTCAGTCTGCATTGTCTACGGGAGCCAAAGCGTTTTCCTACTTTGGACGAAACGAAGGCGGAGGCCAATTATTTCATCGTTGGGTAGACGCCATCCTGGCAGCGTCGGATGATGAGTTACCTGCTCTGTTCGCCAACGGAATATAAGGCTCACGCAGACGAAATGATGGGGGTGCGATATGCGTAGGGGGTTAAAAGGATTGCTTTGGGGCCTGTTAGGGTTGTTCGCAGTTCTGTGTTTCTGGGTCTTTGAGCGCGATTTTCCGGCCTCTGGCGTGGATCGACAATACAGCAATGAAGCCTCTGCGTTTTTGTCACTGGCCAATGGCACTCGGCTTCACTTTCGTGACCAAGGCAATCCTGCGGGACCGACGATTGTGCTATTGCATGGGTCAAACTCGTCGCTGCATACGTGGGGCCCCTGGGTCAATGCCTTAGGTGATGGTTATCGTATGGTCAGTCTGGATCTGCCCGGTCATGGCCTCACCGGGCGTACGCCAGATGATGATTATTCAACGGCTGCTTTCATATCTGCCGTAGGCGCGTTGGTCGAGCACTTGAACTTGGATACGTTTGTGCTGGCAGGCAATTCCATGGGTGGTGGTGTCAGTTGGCGTTACGCGTTGACTCATCCGGAGCAGGTGTCTGCGTTGGTGTTGGTAGATGCCTCTGGCCCACGACAGTGGCGAAGAGCCGACCTTGACCCATCGCAAGATCGTTCGGACACGCCACTGGCGTTTCGTTTGTTGCAAAGTCCATGGTTCCAGTCGATAGCAGGGTATATAGATCCCTACTATTTGGTGGTTCAGGGTCTCAAAGCATCTCACTTTGAGCCGAGTATAGTGGATGATGATTTAGTGAATCGTTATTACAACTTGTCGATGCGCGAAGGAACACGAGCGGCGACGATTAAACGGTTTAGTACCATGGCAGATGCTGTTAAGGCAGATGCGTCATATGATCTTGGTCAAGTGAGGCAGCCGAGCCTCATTCTTTGGGGGGAACACGATACGCTGATACCGGTCAGTTATGCTTATCAGTTTGAGCAGGCGCTGCCGGATGCTGAGGTGGTTGTATACGCTGACGTAGGCCACATTCCGATGGAAGAGAAACCGCAGGTCAGCGCACGCGATGTGCATACGTTCTTGTGCGCCCGGGGCATTGGGCCGTGCGCTCTAGAGTTAGGCAGCGCTGCATGGTGATGCTCAGGCGCGAAAGGGGGGCGGCCACAATAGTGCGCTTATAAAGGTTCTCCATTTTCATAAGCTTGAAAATCTAACTCTGCTTGCCGACGCTCTCCGGTAATGTCAACCAGATCGGGGTATTTGGGTGTGGTCATATAACGTGCGATGCAATCGCCGATTAAGGCTGGGTTGTTGATGGTTGCGAGTAGAAGGTCTTGAAGATGTTGGACGTACGCAGAATCAATCTGCGAGCCGCCTGCTGTGGCATATAACGCGGGATCGAAGACGGGTGTTTGTGCATTGTTTGTGCTCAATTCTGCAGCGAGTTCGCCCAGCAGATCAGCAAGAGTAGGTGCGCGAAAACCGATTGAAAATGTCAGGCTGTCGCTTTTTGCGATCCCCCAATGAGCTATTTTGGGTGGCAGGTAAAGCATGTCGCCTGGGGTTAAAAGGTGTGATTCGTGGGTTTTGAACTCATCCACGAGTGTAAGATCGCCGTGACTGGATTGGGTTGTCTCGGGACCACAAGCTTGCCCGATCTGCCATTCCCGGTTTCCCTCAACTTGAAGTAAAAATACGTCGTAGTAATCAAAGTGTGGTCCCACGCTGCCGCCCGGTACCGCATAGCTGACCATGATGTCGTCCAGTCGCCAGGATGGAAGAAATTGGAAATTGGCCTTCAAAGCGCTAACTTGTGGCAGCCACAGGTCGACAGCCTGCACAAGCAGTGTCCAATGGCGCTCTGGGAGGCTTTCGAAATCAGCGGCTGTGAAGGGTCCGTGGGTCAATGTCCATTGCGCGCAGGTTGGGTCTTGGACTATTAGGCGCGATTCTACCTCTGTCTCAAGAGATAACCCGGCCAATTCCTCGGGGGTGCAGGGCGAGGTGTAATCGGGCAAAGCCTGTCGTACGAGTAAGGGTTGTTTTTGCCAGTAATCATTTAAAAATATCTGCGGGCTTAGGTGCCCCAGAACGGAGTGTTTCACGGCATATCCGGAGGTGGAGGACAACTTTCGATCAAAGTCAGCGTTCTGTTGATGTTGACCCGGTGCCTTGATGCCTGTTTTCAGGCATCAAGGCGCGCGGTTTGACATTTGAACGCTAGGAGCGTTTCGCGTTGATGACCAGATGACCTTCGCTGGCGTGTTGACTCGCAGCGCCAGTGTTGCCAACCCAGACACACAGCTGCGGATCAGCGTGCTGAATGTCTCCAGAGAGCCATACGCCTTTTGTCGTAAAGATGCCCATTTGGTTGCCTTTAGTCAGCTGGATGTTGCCGTCTGCATTCAGCTGGTAAAGCATTTCCGGATCAAAAGGATGTGTAATGCTTGCCATTATTCGCCTATCCATTCTGTTAATTTATGATGTAACCATCGCACTTTGGACTCTTGATAGCCGGATAATACAACCCCTGTTTGATAGGTTGATTCCAGACCTTCCTGTACGCGAGGCATATTAAATGCGTCTTGATCAAAGACCTTGCCAAGATAGCCCAATGCGGTCGACCAAGACTCATGCGCCTCTAGCCAGTGGGTTTCTGCCGGGGCGGGGCGCTCGCCTGAAAAAGGCGCCAGCATAATACATTCCATAATCGCAGATCGATGATCGTTGCCGTTGGGGCGAAAACGATAAACAATGCCATTAAATGCACCCCATGGATGGAAATTGGGAAACAGCGTGTAGTCTAAGCTGTCAATCATCTCGGCATCACAATATTTGTCGACCAGATCGCCGGCTGCGGGGCGCAAGTTAGTCCTTGCCCGTTCGGCAAGAAACGTTCGCATATGCATACCCTCTGGCACCTCAGGGGCATCAGCATCGTGATCGAGATCCATATTGGTGCGCAGAATATCGTCGTTGGATACCGCGTAATCTAACAGCGGGCTGGACGTGCCGCCGGGAGTGATGACGCGGGCACAATTTTCCCAAATGTCGACCTGGCTGTTGACGTCTCCGAGACTGCGTAAAATTTGAGGGTGGGTGCCACTCACATGATAAGCCTCACAAAATGCTTCTTGTGCAATCTTCCAGTTGCAGGGCATAACCTTTGCAACGTGGGCGGCTTTGTACAAAGAACCTAGCTCCCAACGTTCGAATTGTTTTGCGAGATCTTTGATGAAATCCTCAAAGGGCCCGCAGTTCTGATCAGGGTTGATAAAAATAAACCCCTCCCAGATTGCAACCGGCAGGGCGGGCAGATCAAAGTTGTCTTGATCAACTTGAGGGAAATCCCAGTCGGCTGGAATGTCGCTAAAACTGCCGTCTAATTTCCAGCAAAAGCCGTGAAAAGCACAGCGCAGTTCAGCGGCGTTGCCGTCATGTTCTTTGAGCATGCGACCGCGGTGTAAGCAGGCGTTGGGAAAGGCTTTGATATCACCGGTTTCGGTGCGCACAACAATGAAGGACATGCCTGCAATGTCATAGCGCATATGGTCTCCGGGCAGGGGTATTTCTTCTTCACGGCAAGCCATCTGCCAAACTTTTTTCCACAGGTGTTCCACTTCTTTGTCGTGGTAAGCTGCAGTGGTATAACGTGTGACTGAAAACTCGTTAGTCCCCATGTCTTTCGGGGACTCTGAGCGTAAAACTTCAGGAACGGCATGTGAGTCCTGATCGAGCAGGTCTTGATAGGTCAATCCTGTCGATCGCGGCATCGTTGCGGGATCTAGGTCTTTATATGCTTCGGCCATGTTAATCCTTGTTGGTTAATGTTAACTCTTGCTTGGGTTGAATCTACGGGGGTGCGACATCGGTTGCCCCTGACTTGCTGGTCACTGAATTTGGATCCACCCGATCTTGTCGGGGTTTGGCGATAAATTCAATATTTAGTTCGCGCAGCGCTCGCAGCGAAAAGTTGGGCACGACTTCAAAGGTGTTTTTGCCCGGAGCAAAAGACATCTCGTCCACGCGGTCACACAGCGCCCGGAAGGCCCAATACAACTCGCGTCTGGCCAATGGGGCGCCGAGGCAGTGATGTATGCCAGAACCGTAACCCAGATGTCGTGCTGGTTTGGCTCGCTCTAGATTAAGCTCCGCGGGGCAATCGAATTCTCGTTCATCCCGGTTAGCGGCGCTAAAACGTATGTTAATCATGGCTCCGGCAGGAATTCGGGTGCCCTGTAGTTCAACGTCTTTGGCGGCAACCCGGAACAAACCTTGTACGGGTCCTTCTAGACGAACAATTTCCTCGCAGAATGTTTTGAGATGTGTCTCCGGGTCCGCTTTGAGTTGCGCCCAAACCGCAGGATTTTCGATGAGTAGTTTCATGCCGTAGGCAATGGCATTGGTGGTGGTCTCTGAACCCCCGACAAAGGTATCGGCCATCATTTCAGCGTGTAACTCATTATCATTGAGCGTGCGCCCCCATTCCGGTATGACTCGATTGACCATCTCTGAGAGCAATGTGTCATCGGGAGCTTTGCGCAGACGATCAAAAATTTTCTGGAAGTAGTGTTGGGCCTCAATCTCCATTTCCACAGACCACCGTTCTTCTTCTTCGGTCTGCATCATGCCCAGACGCTGCACCCAGGCATCGGTCCAAGCTTTGATTTGCCAGATGTCCTCTTCGGGTACACCCATTTGATGGCCAATGACAATTAGCGGCAGGGGTACCGCATATTGATGCATCCAGTCGCAATGACCGTCTTCGATGAATGCATCGACTAATTTGTAGGCCGTGTCGCGGACAAAGCTGTCCATGGCGTTGATTTTTTTGGGTTTGAATGCTTCGTTAAACATGGCGCGCATTTGTTTGTGGTTGGGATCGTCCCGGCCAGCCAGCGTTGGTGCGGGCACCCAACCTTTATCTTTGTACAGGGTCAGCATGCGCTCAGCTCTTTCCTGATTGATTCGCTCGCGCGAGCCCCCAGCGCCTCCCATGCCGTTGACGTAATTTTCTGTATCCAGCAGGACTGCTCGGAGATCTTCAAATCGAGTCACAATATAGAAACCGGTGACCGGATCCTGCCAGACAGGGGCTTGCTCGCGAAGCATGGCATAAGCGGAATAGGGGCAATTTTGCTGGCTTTGATCTAATAGATTGATGTCCTCAAGCGTCTGTGGTGTGTGCGCTTGGTAAGGGCTTTTGTGCATTTTGTATGACCTGTTCAGATATAGAAAAAAATTCCAGTTTTGCAGCGCTTTTAAGTATCAGGGACGCGGGTGACGGCGCAATTGGCCACAGTCGTAAAAGACAAGGGGCAACAATTCATGCTTTGTGTCCGAGTTGTGCCTGCAGGCTGTGATGTCGGTTGCCGCAGGTAAGAGGCAGCATGTGGCTGACATAGGCTCGCCTAATGCGGGATTCGAGATGCCCCAAATTGACGAGTTCCTTGCTCCAGAGCATATAGTTAGACCAAAAAGCAGACACGAGATCCAATGCAAGCTCATCCAGATCTGTGTGTGGTATCAATTCATGCTTGTTCAGCATGGCCTGCAAAGACGCTTTTACAGCCCGCGCATTTCGATGGATCAATACCTGGGCCAGCGGATCGTTGCCTTGAGCGCGCAGCAATGCTTGCGTCATGGCCAATGCGTAGGCGCTATGCTCTTTGGTTTGCTTGATCGAAAGCGCCAGTTGCGCCATCAACCGGTCGAAGCCAAGTTCAGCGGTTTGTTCGGCTCTTATCCATGAATCAGCAATGCTGGCTTGCAAGGCTTCTAAAACCAGTTCGTCTTTGGTGTTGTAGAGGTTGTATAGCGTGGTTGGCGAGACGGCAGCTAAGTGGGCGACATCACGCATGATCATGCCGTCATAGCCCGCTTGTCCAACAAGGGTTCGAGTGGCGGAAAGTATCCGCTCGCGCCTGGCTTGTTGGCTTGCTGTCAGCTCACGATGGCTAAGGGCGGCTTTCATGGATTAAATGCCCCGTCGTCCATAAATTGATCAACCATTGCGCGGGCGCGAGTTTTATCTTCGAACCAAAGCTGATTGATCAAGCTAAATTCCTGGGTTTCTCTGGGGACGTCGGAGTCCCTAAAAATCGCGCCGACGGGGCAGGCCGCTTCGCACACCGCACAATCGATACAGTCGTTGGGCTCGATATAACACATGCGATCAATGTCTTCGACCAAGATACAGTCGACGGGACATACCTCAATACAAGACTGATCTACGACGTCAACGCATGCGCTGGTGATTACAAAAGTCATTCTTCAAACGTGCCCGTGGTGTCGAATTTTGAGTCAGGGGATTGCGGGACCATTGCCATGTCAAAACCGTTGCTATGCCAAAAAGGAGCAGTTAGTCTAATCCAAAAGTGAACCTGACTACAATTTTTTGCGGGGCAGGCAGCTGATTGTGGGGCTGTGCTGTTTGAGGGGGTAATCGCACATGATTTCGATTGTTGAACAGCTGGCACTAGAGAGTGTTGCCGTCGACGAAGCGGCGGACGGCTTTCCGTTAATGCCCGAGGGTGAGGCTTTCGACATGGGGCGCGATCCAGAAGGGCGACCGTTGATCGACCCGCGCATATTTGATTCGCCGGAATTCTTTAGAAACCCTTATCCCTACTATCGCATCCTCAGAGATCATTACCCGGTCTTTTTTGATCAATTGCATAACTGCTACTGGGTGACGCGTTATGACGATATCAGTGAGTGTTATTTTGATGATGAGGGGTTTAATACAATTCCCAAAGGCAGCTCTAGTGGTGTCCTTGGCAATACCCAACTTGAGTTGTCAGGGGTAGAGCATCGGCGGCGGCGCAACCTCTACGGCCAGCATCTTGTTGGCAAATCATTGCAGCAACGCATTCCTGCAATTGAGCGTCTGGCGCATGAAATGATCGCGCACTGGGATACAGCGGCGGCCGCCGGCTCCGATTTTGTGCACGATCATCAAGGCAAGCGCACCATTGAATTAGGAAAAATGTTCGCCAACGAATTTCCAATTCGAGTGGTGTGTGAGGTGCTTGGTTTTCCAAAAGATGCGCAAGCAGATTTTTACTATTGGTATAACTCGATGATGACCGGTTTAGGCGGCTCTGCAACACACCAGCAGGGTGTCGAGGCGCGGCAGCATCTCGAGGATTACGTGGCAGGTATCGTTGGCGAGCGACGTCAAACGCCCACCTTTTTATACGATGAGGCGGGCAACCCAATGGGTAAGGACATCATTAGCAAGCTGTGCGAGACCAAAGTCGACGGCGATTTTCTGTCTACTGAAGAAATCACCTCGAATATCGCGCTGATTGTCGGGGGCGGGGGAGAGACAACCCGCGGCGCGATTATGAATCTCTGGTGTTTGCTGTTGCGGCATCCCGACCAGTTGAGTGCGGTGCTTGCAAACGAGGCTCATTGGGATCGCGCGTTTCACGAAACATTACGCCATTCTTCTTCAATTGGCGGGCAGCCGCGACAGAATTCCTTTGATATCGAGATGCATGGTGTTCGAGTTCCGGCGGGTTCGTTGATGCAGATGGTTGATTTCTCCGCCAATCATGATGAACGTATCTTTGCGTCACCTGAAGCCTTTAACATTTTCAGATCAGATCTCTATTGCGGCAAGCTGCTGCGCAGTGGCTATCGCAAAGAGGGCGTTTGCAGTCATATGGCCTTTGGCGTTGGCCCCCACCTTTGCCCGGGTGCTTGGATTTCTCACCAAGAGGCTGTGGTTGGCTCTAAAATTCTCGCCCAAGTTATGCATAACCCGCGCATTGTCGAAAGTCGAATGCCACGCGATATAGATGGCGTTAAGCCTGCGCCTATGGGGATAGTTGCTGTACGTGAGTTGTGGCTTGAGTATGAACTTGACGGATGAATGACTCAGATCAGGCGATCTCGGGCCGTAACGGGGTAAGTATTAAACGATCAGCGCAACGCGCCTCGGGTCAAGCACAGGGCTACCGAACGTATGAGGTTTACCAACGTGAGCGTGTGGGTGAAAGTACACCACTGATCAAGCCCGGCGCACTCATCAGTGATGACTTCAGGCGTGATCCTTATCCGCTGCTTGGAATTTTGCGAGAGCACTATCCTTGCTATCGGAATTGGCAAACGAACAGTTATTGGCTGACCCGGTATAACGATGTCACCTCTGTCTTCACCGATGATGCTAATTTTGAATCTCGAGCCAAGACACGGGATTATCACGCTTTAGCCGGTGCGCGTGATTTAGGGCAAATGCTGTGTGTGCTGACGGCAGAAGAAACGCTGATTGATCAATTTGCGCCCATGGTCGCGGAGAAACTTGCGCACGACTTAGCAGTGGCAGGTTCGGGTGATTTGGTGACCGATTTTACTGCGCCTTTTGCGTTGCAGCTCTTGGCGCGACTTCTGGATTTGCCTGAGGCTGTCGAAACGCCATTTTTCAGCGCCTACTGGCGCGCCAGGTTGGGTTGCTCTTGGGTGCCGGTGAGGAAAACGCAGGGAGACCAGGCAGTGGCTGAATTGATCAAGCTGTTTGCGCCCCTTGTCGAAGCGCGTCGCGGTCAACCCGGCGAGGACTTGCTTTCAGTTTTGGTGAATTCCCGCGTGCCTGAGGGTTCACAGGCTGTCACTGTGCAAGATTTGGTAATGACTTTATTAGAGCGAGACCATGACACTCTGCACGGTTCACTGGCAAATTTGTGGCAGCGCCTGCTGACACACCCAACGGCGGATGCGCAGGCACGCGCTGAACGACGCTTGCTGAAATTGGCTTACTTGGAGACCGTGCGCCATGCAACGCCTATTGTCTCCGTGGCTCGATATACCCGCCATGAGGTCGAGCGTTTTGGCAAACTGCTGCCGGCTGGAGCACTAGTGGTTTGTTCTGCCGCAGCAGCTAATCGCGACCCGCGTGTTTTTGACGAGCCTGATAAATTCATTGTTGATCGTAAAGACCTTTGCCAACGTGAACCGCGCGGGCAGTATCGTGCAGATGGTTTGGCTTCGGGTTTAACCTTTGGCTTAGGTCCACCGTCACGCCATCCTGCTGTGCCTGAGGACCGGCCCCGATCCAAGTATGCATTGAACCGAGACACAGTGGTTGCGGTTTCGCAAATATTACAGCAGGTGATCCCCGATTTGCGTTTGCAACCCAACAGTCAGCCGCGACTGACTGCTCTGAGTGTCGGAGATATGCATACCTGTTGGCGATTACCGGTGCTGTGTTAGCGCTTCTTGAATTGGTGCGCCCAATCTTTGGCTTGTGCAGATGCCAGCCAGTGCAAAGCGTTTTGTAGCAGTCGACGGTAGTTGCTGTTGTTGTAGGCTAATGGCCCATCGCCCACATCGGAAACCACAATCGGGGATTTTCCGCATGCGTTTGCCCATACCAGCAGGTCGCTGCCGGGAGCATGCGACCACTGGGCTTGCTCTTCAGCCGGCGCCATGGGCGGAGGTGAGAAATTTTCCGCGATAAAGTCATACTTGCCGCGCATCAGCGGCAAGACGTTAGCTTCATAGTCTTGGGTTTTTAAATACAGCTCGTCGGTGATTTCAAATCCTGCTTCAAGGCCCTCGAGTACCGGATGGTGCCCCTGAGGCACAAGCGCTAGGGTGGCATTGGTCAAGGGGCCATGGCCGCCGCGATAGCCCGAACCGGGAACCATTTTGCCTTCCAGTTCGCCGGCCGTGAGCATAAAAGAGGATCCTGTGATTTGTCGCCATAACGGCCACAGTGGCCAGCTGACGGTGGCATGATTAACCAGCAAAATGCCTTTTCCAGAAGCAACCAGCGCTTCTATCGCCGCAACGTAACTTGGGGTCGGAATGCCGCTGTCTTGTGTGTCATCATGCAACAGCCCAGCACCAGGTATGCCGCACATGTCGTAGAAAAACACCACGTCATAGGGGGCGATATTTTGCGGCTGTAAGATGATTTGCGCGGCCGGTTGTTCCACCAGCGTCGCAGTAATGCCCTCCATCTGGGTAAACATTTCCAAAAAGGTATCATGGGCGTAGTCGTGGCCTTTACTGACAATGAGGACATTGGTTTGCGACATCTCTATTCTCCGATTGACGTTAGCAACAAGCTATCGTTGATTATGATTTTTTGATTGCCGGCTGGTTTGGCATAATCCAGCGAGGTTTAGATGGTCAGTTGCCTCTGATTGGATTTGGAGTTAGCCTAACGCATAATTGTATCAAACTACAAAATTTTGTTGGCGAAATAAATGAATACTTCAGATAAAAAACCGAACCATTCTTTGAGCCCAATAGGCTGCCCCATGCATGCCGTCGATGTTGATCTATTTTCGCCGGGTGCGCAGGAGCATTGGTACGAAGCTTACGATATTCTTCACAACGAAGACCCTGTGCATCTTTTGGAAGGTGAAGGTTTTTTGCCCGGAACAGATGCTTATGTTCTTACCAAGCATGATGATATTGCGGCTGTTGTGCGTGACGAGGTTCGTTTCCCACTGCCCGGTAGCATGTTTGTGCGTCAGCTTGTTGAAGCGGAAGTTGACCCGTTTGAGCAGCCCAATGTGAACGTGTTGATGGCCAGTATTGCGTCGCTGCGACCCAACCCAGAAATGTGGAGATCGCATCGCCAGGAACTTACCGATCCCTGGGTGGGACCGGGTGCATCGCGCAATGCAGCCATGGTGACTCAATTCGCCCACCAATTGATCGATCAGTGGATTGCACGGGGTACGGTCGAGTTTGTAGGCGAGTTTGCACAGCCGCTGCCCCAAATGGTTATGGCGGGGGTGCTTGGATGGCCGTTAGAAGACCTTAATTTATTAAAATATTTCGGTGATGGCTGCGTGCAGCCTTTTGTTTATGGCACCGGGCCGAGAAATGTGCTCTCCGAGGAGGAAATCAAAGCGCAGTTTAAGGTTCTGGATGAATTCAAACAGTACACTCAGGATTTGATTAGTCACAAACGGCAGCATCCGCAAGATGACATGATCAGTTATCTCACCACGGTGGAATACTCACCCCTTAAGCGCAAACTGACAGACTTGGAAATCAATGGTGTGGTCTATGCGATGGTGATCGGCGGTCTGGAGACGACGCAGTATGCATTGGCCGAGCAAGTACAGCTGTTGATTGAAAATCAGGAAATCTGGTCAACGCTGCAGTCGGACCGCTCCAAGGTGCGTGCTTTCACCGAGGAAGGGATGCGGCTGCGATCGCCCACTCAAGGGTTGTCGACGAGAATTACCAGTCAGGATGAAGTTTTTCAGGGCGTGACGGTGCCCAAAGGCTCGTTCCTGCATTTGCGTTGGGCAGCGGCAAATATCGACCCACAAGAATGGGCGGAGGCGAAGTCACTGAAGCTGGACCGGAAAGCAGGTACGCGTCACCTCACTTTTTCTCAGGGAGCACGGGTTTGTCCCGGGGCACACCTTTCTCGTCTGGAGCAAACGGTGGCATGGAATGTGCTGCTTGACCGGGTCGGTTCTTTTAAATATGCCGCTGACAATACATTCTTACATCAACCGGGCATTATGTTGGGGACGCTGGCATTGAATCTGAACTTCGACGTCGTTTGAGGCATGTGATTCACACGCCAGCATCTGCGGCGCATCGCCGCGCGAGCGTTTTCAACCTGTCCAAGCAAGGACATCAATATCTCTGTTTAAGGTAAATAACATGGCACAAAAGGTTCGTTTTGGCCTCTGGTATGATTTTCGTAATCCCCCGCCAAGCACTCTGTCTTTTGAAGATTTGTATCAAGAAAATCTGCGTCAGATCAGCTGGGCGGAAACTCTGGGGTTTGAATCCGTATGGTTAACCGAGCATCATTTTGTGACTGACGGTTACACCCCTTCGCCTTTGGTGATCGCCGCGGCGATAGGTCAGGTCACCCAGCGTATGCAAATTGGCACTAATTTAATGCTGCTGCCTATTGCCGATCCNGTAAGACTCGCCGAAGACGCGGCTGCATTGTCGATTTTGACGCAAGGGCGGTTTGATTTGGGTGTGGGATTGGGCTACCGAGCGCTCGAGTTTGATTATTTTAAACGCAGTTTGAAGAATCGCCCAAGCCTGATGGAAGAGGGAGTTGATATCTTGCGACAGGCTTGGAGTGGTCAGCCGATTGAAATTACAGGTAAGCGATTTTCTATTTCGGGATTGACCGTTGCGCCGCAGCCGCAGTCGACGCCAAAAATTCTGATGGGTGGCATGGCCCAGCCTGCAATAGCGCGTGCGGCGCGTCTGGGTGACGGTTTCTTATCCACTGGTGGGATTGGTCATGATGTTTATATCGATGCTCTTCGCGCGTTAGGACGGGATCGCAGCGAGGGCGCAATCTATGCGGGACATTGGGGGATTATTTCAGCTGACCCGGAGGCGGAAGCTAACCGTGTGGCCGACTATGCGCTTTATCAAACCAACGAATATGTTTCTTGGGGTGCGTTTGGTCCGCCGGATGAAACGCCTTTGTTTCCTGATGGGCATACCGCGTTAGAACAGGGTCTTTATAACGTATGGGACGGTGATGAGGCGGTTAGATCATTGACCGAAATGCTGCTGACCTATCCCGAGATTAGAGACGTGCATTTCTGGGCGCAACTACCGGGTGAGCCCATTGAGCAGGGTAGTGCCCGTCTTGAGTATGTGGCCAATCACGTGCTGCCGCAGGTGCGAGCGAATATAGCAGCGGCTTGATAAGACTGCATGATAGGACGTATAGAGCCGGGCCTTTAAGGCGCGGCGCCGTCAAAAAACTGGGTGAAACCGGCCGGTGCATAGGGNCCCGCGACCACTTGTTCTAGCGCCCCAATGCCTGTCCTTTGNCCGTCACTGACCCGGACCACCTGCTGCACATGAATGTTTTCTGGTCTGAGTAGGTCGATCTTATGCGGGTCAAAGCTCTCGTGCCCCAGCGCTAATTCGCCCTGCCAGCTGCCCTGGCGCCATTTGGGGTGAGCATAGCCCAAGCCTTTCATTTGAAATCTCAGTATTGGCTCCATGGTGATGGTGCGAATTGAACCGTCGAGGTGTATCAGGTCGAGTTCCGCATGCTGCGCCAGTCTTGTGCCCGGGTGATAGGTGATTCGATGCTGGGCGGTTGCCATATGTTTCACCTGGCCGTCTTCGATAGCGGGAATCGCATCCGTGTCGCGATACAGCGGTGCGGTAAGTCCTTCGCGCACCAGTGCGCGCCCATCTTGGCCGTCGAAAAATATCGCATGTGTGATGTGGTCGTCCCAAAACAGTGGCGCCCATAAGAAAAAAATGCCCTCTGGCACAACAGGCGCGCCGCCAATTTCTGCTTCGCCGACGTGACGGACACCCCATGAGCGATCTTTGGTTGCCCGACATTGCTTGGAGTCTATTTTGATGGTGCCTTCGGGTGTCTCCAGAGAGCCTTGCCATGTGCCAAATTGATCAAATCGAGTGGCATCCATGACCCGTCGCGAACCATTCCAAAGGGTTTGCCGGGCTTCTTCTATCGATGCTGTTAGCGCTGAGAAGGTCAGATCGCAGGCCAGACCGCTAGAGTTGGAATCGAGGATGACGCGAGTTGTGCGCATAGGTTCGATAACTTCAATACGTAAGGGTCCAACACTCATATCGGTGCGTTCGTCAGGGGCGCGCCTGGAACCGAAGAAACAATGCTGCTGGCCGCCGGGTCGCACCACACTAAATGCGCCATCTAAGATACGGCGGTGGGGATATACGGCCATGCCCAGTCCAAAATAATAAGACCCATCGTTCGCATAGCCGTTGAACCAGGTACGATCGTAAACATTACGATCGCTGGTGCTTGGATGGCTCAGAGGTTCCGGTGTTTGGTGAATTGGGAAATCATCGAGTTTGTTGAGCATGAACTGGGCACCTTGGATTGAATGCGTATGGATACCATCGGTATGCTATCGTCTTGCGGGATTTAATCCTAATAGGAATTTTGCGCATATGGATAAATCTGCAAGTGTTGTGGTGCAAACTCTGGAGGTGTGCGCGCAAAAATTAGGGGATATCACGCCATTGGTTTTTGAGCAGTTTTTTCGGTTGAGTCCTGACGGTTATGCGCTCTTGGAACATTCTGATGAATCGATGCAGGGTCGCATGTTTGAAGCGGTGATTGATTTGCTGATGAATGACGAAGCGCTGGTGCCAGGGGGCTATTGGGATTGGGAGTTGGATAATCACTTCAACGCCTACCGTGTAACGCCGCAGATGTATCAGGCATTTTTTATCGCCACGCAAGCAGTGGTCCGCGGCGCATTTGGCGCAGCGTGGACAACGCAGGAGACCCGCGCTTGGGCAATCAAACTTGAACAGTTAATGTCGCGGGTGAACGCTCATGGCACAGGCTAGGAAACAGTAGTTCTAGGCAGGCCTGCGCACGAGGGTTAGGTTCACTTGATTATGCTGCGGAGGGCGCGGCCTTGCGGCGTCTGGGACGTCGTCGTTTGGTTGGGCGGTTTTCGCTTTGGGGGGCTCGGCTTTGTGGTGTTGCCCCTTGGCTGATGATGGCGGTGCTTGCGGTGGGAAAGTCTAAGGTCGCGATATCAAGTTTGCGTTTTATGAACCTTTCGATGGCTTTCAGACGCTTGGTTTCACTCGGATCGACCAGTGACCAAGCACACCCAAGCGCACCGGCACGGCCGGTGCGGCCTATGCGGTGAACATAGCTTTCTGGTTCGTGCGGCAGTTCAAAGTTAATGACGTGCGAAACGCCATCGATATCGATGCCGCGCGCCGCTATATCGGTGGCGACTAGCACCCATGCGTCGCCGGTTTTAAAGGCCTCCAATGCACGGTTGCGCGCATTCTGAGATTTGTTGCCGTGGATGGCTTCCGCGCTGACCCCCGCGCCGCGCAATTTACGCGCCACTTTTTCGCAGCCATATTTTGTGCGTCCAAAAACAATCGCACGGGTCACCTCTTTTTGCATCAATAAATGATGGAGTGCGTCGAGTTTTGCAGTGGTGTCGACTATGGCGACGTACTGTTGGATTTTTTCAACGGTGACCTGTTTTGGTGATACGTCGATGCGAACCGGTGACCGCAAAATTTCGTTGGCTAGACTCAGTACGGCCTCTGGCATAGTGGCCGAAAACAACAACGATTGTCTGCGCTTGGGGATCTGTGCGACGATGCGTTTGACGTCTCTGATAAAACCCATGTCCAGGAGACGGTCTGCTTCATCTAGGACCAGATGGCTTGCCTCTGACAGATCAAGTTTGTTTTGTTGTGTTAGGTCCAACAAACGGCCCGGGGTTGCGATTAAAATATCGACCCCTTGCATTAATTTTTTTACTTGTGGCCCTTGGCCTACGCCGCCGTAAATGCAGGCCAGGCTAAGCTGGGTTGCTTTGGCAAAGTTCGTAAGTTCGGTGAAGATCTGTATTGCCAATTCCCGAGTGGGTGCCAAAACGACCGCTTGCGGGCATTTAGGTGGGGCTTTTGGGCGGTTATGCAGTAGCTGGAGCAGAGGAAGTCCAAACGCCGCAGTTTTGCCGGTGCCTGTCTGGGCGATACCCAAAACGTCCTCTCCTTTGAGTAGAACGGGGATGGCTAGGTGCTGGATTTCGCTGGGTGTTTTAAAATTTGCTTGCTCAAGTGCGGGCGTAAACATGGGACTGACGCCGAGCGCGTCGAAATTTGGTGTATTCAATGGATGCCTTTTGGAGGGGCGCGGCGTAAGGTCGCGCGATGGGCGCGGAGCATGGCCGCTGTCTAGCAGCGTGTCAAGTGCAATGCCCGCATATCCACTCAGATCAGGCCGAAGGATCAGCCATTGATTGACGCCGCAGACGGCGCATGCCGTTTAGCCAGCGATCAACGTTATCCCCTTTGCGCCGCACATAGTCTTCGACTTCCGGGTGAGGTAGAACGTAAAAGCGTTCCTCGCGCAGCGCTTCAACGACCACTTCAGCCAGTGCGCTGGCCTCAATGATGCCGTCTGTTTGGCCATCACCCAATGCTTTGGGTGCCATGGGCGTATTGACGCCCTGTGGGCAAAGTACTGAAACGCGAATACCGTCATCTCCATGGGTTATGGCCAGAAATTCGGCAAGCTTGACAGCGGCGGCTTTGGTGACGGTATAAGGACCGCTTCCCAGCGCAGCTAATAGTCCTGCCGCTGAAGCGGTATTTAGCAGATAGCCCTCGCCACGCGCCAGCATGCTAGGCAGAGCCGCACGTGCCGCGTATAAATGGGACATGACGTGTAATTCCCATTGGTTTTGCCAGACAGCATTATCAGCGTCGGTCAGTACACCGTCGCCGCCTGCGCCGGCGTTTGAGCACAAGAGGTCAATCTGCCCATGGCGCTCCAGCGTGGTTGCAATTAACTGCCGCACCTGTGATTCGTCGGTGACATTGCAGGGCATGCCTTCACAACCGATGTCTTTAGCTGCGTCATTCACAGCGGTTTCGTCCAAGTCGGCCAGAACAACCGTGCGCGCGCCCGCCGCCAGAAAGGCGCGGGCCATTGCTTGTCCGATACCGCCACTGCCGCCGGTAATGACGGCGACTCGATCTGTTAATTCCATGCAATTATCCAGAGTGCAAAATCCAATCTTTGCTCAGGTCTCAACAGGGGGCAAGGTAAATGGGCAATCAAGTTGAAAAAAACATAAAATAACCGCTGGTTAAAAGCAGAGAAGTAGAGATGGTTGAACAAAACGTTAATTATGATGACGTTAAACAGTACCGGTTAGATCCCGAGCGAGAGGAAGAATTGCTCAAGAGTGCAGGCGAGTGTGTTTTTTGTTGGGCCAACAAATCTGGCCACCCATTAGGCGTGATTACCGCTTACGTTCCGGTTAAAGGGAAAATCTGGATGACGGCAACCCGTGAGCGGGTGCGTGTCAAAGCCATTGCCAGAGACGGGCGTTCCTCAGTTGTATTGACCAGCAAAGGAACGCCAATGGGCGGCGGCAAAACAGTGACCTACAAGGGTCATACGGTGATTCACGAAGATCAGAGTGTCAAAATGTGGATGTATACGCTGTTGGCAAAAGGCATGGCTGCTCGCCCAGATGATGGTAATGCGTTCACGCGAGGATTGGATCCTGACATGTTTGTGCGCTTCTTAGACACTCCGGAACGGGTAGTGATGGAGTTTTCGCCGGAGATGTCTATTCCCTTTGATGGCGATAAGATGGCTCAGGGCACGGCTGCAGCCTATGCACAATTTGCGCGCGAGCAGGCGTAGGTGGCCCTTGACTCACATAGGAAGGAAAGGTTTTGCGTATTCGAAATATAGTGATCGGCCTGCTGCTGATCCCGGTTGCGATTGTTGGGTCAACTTATGTGGTCAGTGAGTTAGGCGGTGAAGTAGTGGTGCTGCATCGCCAGGTGGCTGACAATAGCGTCAGCCCCGTTCGAGTTTGGGTTGTCGGGGATGCGCAAGTGCAGTGGATCGAACACGGCGCTGCGACCGATTTCTGGATGCAAGCGCTTGTAGCTGACCCGGTTTTGACAGTGGAGCAGGGCGGTCAGGCGCGCCGTTTTCATGCCGCGCCTGACCCCGACAATCACGGGCATTATCATCGATTGAGAGCCGCAAAATATGGCTGGGCGGACTCTTTTATCGCTTTGTTTAGCGGTGGCACACAGGCGTGTGAGGCAACACCTGTGCGTTTGCAGCCGTTGCATATTTGAGTGTCGATGTGATGACGCTGCCGTGTCGTTGGTTGGAGAGGCAATGCGACTGTTTTTAGCGCCGATGGAAGGTGTTGTAGATCATCATTTTCGCAGCATCTACAGTGCGATTGGCGGTATCGATATTTGTGTCAGTGAGTTTTTGAGGGTCAACGATCGGCCCATTTCGACTAAGACACTCCTGCGCGATTGTCCAGAATTGAGGGGGTTGCGGGAGGCCCCGAATGATCGCAGTGCCACCCCCACCGGAACGCCGGTGCGTGTGCAGCTGCTGGGCAGCAACCCTCAGTCGCTCGCAGCCAGCGCTTGCAATGCGGCAACACTGGGCGCGGCCGCGATAGATTTGAATTTTGGTTGCCCGGCGAGGACCGTGAACAACAGTCAAGGCGGCGCGATTTTATTAAAAAATACTCGTCTGATCAGCGATATTGTGGGCGCTGTTCGTCGCGCTGTCCCAGTTAAAGTGCCGGTGACGGCAAAAATAAGGCTGGGATTTGAAGACCGCAGTTGCTACATGGACAATGCCGTGGCCATCGCAGAGGCAGGGGCCAGCGAGTTGGTGGTGCATGCGCGGTCGCGAGCGGATGGTTATCGGCCTCCAGCCTATTGGTCGTGCATCGCTGAGATTGTAGCCGCGTTAGATATTCCTGTGGTGGCGAACGGGGAAATATGGAATCTTGAGGACTGGCGTCGCTGTAAAAGTGAGAGCAATTGTGAAGACTTCATGCTGGGGAGGGGTTTGGTGGCCTGCCCGGATCTTGCCCTACAGATCAAAGCAGAGGTCAGTGGGTTGGCAATTGTACCGTTCACGTGGGATCGGGTGGTAGAACTTCTGTTCGGGTTCTATCAGGCCACTAAAGGAGCCTATCCAAAACGATTTTTAGGTAATCGGGTGAAACAATGGTTGTTCTACTTGCAAATGTGCTACCCAGAGGCGCAGGTTTTTTTTCAAGAGGTCAAGCGATATCGATATCCGGAGCAGTTTGCTCAGGCGTTTTCTGCTCAGGGCGTTAGCTTGCGCTGTTAACGCTCATCAAACAAAGCCGCATAAAATTTCAGTGCCGTGGCATCAGCGACAACATCTCGCATAGCGATGGGTTTCTTTAGCGTGATGCCCTGTAGCGATCGGCACCTGCTCAGTGCGACGTAGGTTTGACCCGGCGCAAATGCGCCGCGACCAAGATCAATCGTCACCGATTCTAAAGTTAGGCCTTGGCACTTATGAATAGTTACCGCCCAACCAAGGGTAAGCGGAAATTGTTCGTACTGGCCGACAACCTCTGCGACGATGCCCTGTTCGATCACATCCCAGTGGTAGGTGTATTGCTCCCAAATTTCACGACTGACAATGACCTCAGTTTGATCATTAAGACAACTGATCCCGATCGTATGTGAATTGAGTGAGATCACCCGCGCGAGTGTCCCGTTAACCGCACCCGCGACATTTTTAGTGACCATCACTTGTGCACCCAGTTTTAGGTTCAGATGCATCGGTGCGGGCAGTCGTTGTTCATCATCGGCAAAATGCCCTCGGGTGGTGCCGTTATACTCTTGTGATTGCGTGTTCAGCAACTGCAGCTCACTTTGGTTGATGGTCTGCGCCTGGCGGTGGGTTGCGGTTAAAGTCAGCTGTGATGCGCCGGCCGACTGATCTCTGAAGCAGGTTCGGTTGATCTCGGCGACGCTGCTACGATGATCTGAATTGGTCCTGATTCGATTCAGGATAGCGATGAAGTGAGCCTCTGTTTGTCGGTGGACCTGCTTCATCTCAACGGCAAACACGGGTAGGTTACGAAACACAGCTGCGCTAAAAAACCAGGGACTGGCGTAGCGTCTGTCATAGTAAGTGCGCTCTTTTGCGCCGGCGATAACAGGAGGCAATTGTAAAAGGTCACCAACCAGCAGCATTTGTACCCCACCAAAGGGTTCCTTTCGCTGGCGCCATTGGCGCAACGCATAATCCATATGATCCAGTAAGTCGGCTCTGACCATAGAAATTTCGTCTAGAATGATTAATTCCAGCTGATTGATGAGCGTATCGTTACGCGATTTGATCTCTCTGTTTTCAAACATTCGCGGCGGAAACTTGAAGAAAGAGTGTATGGTCTGTCCGCCTATATTCAGGGCGGCAATGCCGGTAGGTGCCAATACCACGCTGTTTTTTTGGAGTGTTTTTTTCAAAAACGCGATAAATGTGCTCTTACCTGTCCCGGCTCTGCCCGTAACAAATACAACGGGTGAGTTGTTCTCAATGGCGTCGAAAGCAGCCTGACCTTCCGGGTCTAAAGCGTAATGATCAGGTAATACAATCTGCTCAGAAACTGCACCGTCAAGGTTTTGTCGCTCAGAGTGCCGATCTGAGCTTTGAGCTTTAGTTGCGGTGGATGAGATTTGCGCAAAGTCTTTTAAGACGCCCGCGGTATGGCTTTTGAGTTGGCGGGTTAGTCGATCAATGGTCTTACTCATAAAGCTTGATTGATGGTGGTTTGTTTTTGCACCGCCGGTGAGCACAGAGCTGACGATATTTTCACGTTTGGTGACGTAATGTGTAGACACATTGTCAGGCGGCCAGTTATGAATATTTTCAAAAGAGATCCAACAAAAAAGCTCAAAAAAGCCTACCAGCAAAAACTTGAGGCCGCCATGCATGCGATGCGCCGAGGTGACGTGCGTGAAAATGCCATGCTTGAAGCGCAAGCCCAAACGATCAAAGCGGAGATCGATAAAATCGAAGCACTCTAAGTCTGCTGCCATCTAAATTTAGCGTGCGCTTGAGTGATCCAAGGCTGAGATTTTAGTGCTAATTCCGCACGAACCGGTACCCGCAAAATCGAGCGCTTTTTAGAGCGCTCGTCAATATAATTTGTCAAATCCCTTGACGTCGACTGGCGCACTCTTCTGCCGTCGACAGTGTCTCATTTCTGCTATCTGAAGGCGGCCCGACAAAGCGGTTTGTGCGGTTACGCACGTCTGCTCAACCTGTCTGAACGCTACACTTTGCTGCAAATAACGCAGGAGAAAAGATCGCTCCTGCATCCTTAACGATAGGCAGCAAGAGGCGCAATTTTAATGTTATTTTCTAGAACCGATGTATCGAAACAATCGACGTTTCTAATACGCTTAGCGTGGTGTGTAGAGTTCTTGGCGGTGACCATTGGCTTGACCATTTCGATGGTTGTTGCCATCTCGGCGTTCAACTCCTTGGGTGGCCAAAACGGCGCGGGCTTGCTGGAAGGTTTGCCGGCTGTGGGCGTTGCCGCACTGCCCTTTATCCTTATTGCGGTGGTAGAGCTTTGTAAAATCCCCTTGACGTATACGTTTATGACCGTCAAACATCCCATATGGCGGGGCGTCTTCCTAGCTTTTGTTTTGTTTCTCTGTCTGATCACCTTCGAGACGATGTTAAATGGTTTTGAGCGAAACTTTTCTAATCTCAATCGCGCCATCGATGTGCACAAGAACAACATTGAAAGTATTGAATCTGAAGTTGCATTACTCGAAAAACGGCGGAACCACGTGGTCAAGTTCACAGAAGAAGAATTGATCGCTGATGTAGAGGGTAAGAGCGCGGTGGTTGAAGGTGACTTTGCGGATGCCGCGGTAAAGATTGACGCTGCCATGCGCAATAAACTAGGAAGCATAGACTACAAGTTCAAAGACGAGCTTGGTTTGAAAATAGATCAAATGTTGGCCACACGGGATGGCTACTATGACCAGTGGGCTGAAGAGACGGCGGCTGTAGAGGAGCGTTTCTCGGTGTTATTGCTCGGCAATATCAACGGCAGTTCTGCTGAACGAACACGATTGCTGGATGAATTGACCGCATTGAAATCTGAATTTGCAGTGGCCATGGATGGGGCTAATCTGTTCACGAAAGCCGGTGTTGATGCCAAATATAGAGGCTTGATACAAGCTAAAGAAAAGCAGCTTGCTGATGTCACATCAGGCTATCTGGGCGGAGCAGCGATTGAGCAACAAGCGCAAATGGAAGCGCAGCTTCGTCAGCAGTTGGCGTTTGTTAACAGCAAGTATGAAGGTCGAGTTGCAGATTTAAACGCACGGATCGAATCCACTAAAGCGGAAATCAACAGACGCTTGGATGAGACAAACGCAATTGCCGACGGAGCATATGCGAAAGCGGCCTCTGACCGTCGATTTTTTGCGGGCATTCGCAAGGAGCGAATGGATGAACTGGCAGGTTTCGAAAACGGCAAATTACAAGAGATGGCGGTATTCACCGAGAAAGCCTTTGTGATCGATGAGCAGGTATTTGTCCTGCAGAACAAACAGCGTAATTTGCAGTCGCAGATCAACCAGTTGATCAATCAAAACCAGATTTATCGGATGGCCATGTATGCCTATGGCAAAGACTCGGCAACTGAGGTTGATCGAAGTATGGTCGGCGTGGTGGCTTTGCTCTGGTTTGGTTCGCTATCTCTAATTGGCTCGGTTTGCGGTGTCATGCTGGCGTTAGCCGGATTCTACCTGCGTCGCTGCATCGAGAGTCTTGAAGCGGAGGACGTTAAAAATCAATTGGCGGCGCCGCTGGCGGCTAACGATGGTGAGAGTGATGTCATTCATCAACCTTCAGCACAGGATGAAAAGTGGATTGCTGATGACGAAGAAAGTTGGGCTGAACCTCACAGTTACCCAGCGGCAAATGCAAAAGATATAGCAAAGGATCCTGCGCAGGTGGCGCGCGCTGAAGAGGAAAGCTTATCCACCAGCGGACAAGAAATTGGTGACGCGATGAAGATGATGAATACCATTGCACAGCAAGCGAATTTGCTTGCGCTTAACGCCACAATTGAAGCTGCGCAGAGTGGGCAGGCGGGCGAAGGTTTTGCCGTGGTGGCCAACGATGTCAGAACTCTGGCCGGCCAAACAGCCACCGCAACTGATGAAATCAATAAGAAAATTGATGCCATTGGCGCGAAAAGCGCCTAGCATTTGGTCAAAATCAGGCGCGGTTATACGCCTGAATTTAGGTTGAAAAAGGCCAGGCGCGAACGCGCTTGGCCTTTTCGTCGTTTATGAGGTGGTCTTTTTGGCGCGCCTATCTTCTCGAGCTTGTAAGGCCGCGCGTATCCGCGTCAGGCGCTGTTCGGTAATCGGGTATCTCCACAACACGGTGACGGCGCAAGCGTAAGCGATCCATGGGGGTATGACATAGACATAGCTCAGTGCATCGAGCTCTGCTGCGCTGTTGACGCCGTTAGGGTCAAACCCAACCCATTCAAGAAAAGGCAAGGCAATGCCAAGGGCGAGTGCCATGACCAATTTTTGTCCCAGTGACCAAAGTGCGATGTAGGCGCCGGATATATTCTCGCCGTCGCGCCGCGCGGCAATTTCAATGACGTCGGCTTTCATTGACATTGACAGGGCGGCAAAATTGCCGCCGGCCACACCATAGAAGGCAAGAATCAAAAAGAACAAACCTAAATCGCCCGCTTGCAGGATCAAGAAACAGGGGGTTACGACGATAAACAGCAAGCCGCCAGTCATCCACGTCTCTTTTTTGCCGACGCGATTGGCGATGTATACCCAAATAGGCAGAGCGATGATGTTGGCACCATAATAGCCCAGTAGAATCGCTTGCGTTTGTCCCTCAGCTTCAACGACAAAACTTGCAAAGAGCATAAAGGTCGCTGAGCCCCAGCCGGTGCCCAGCGACATAAGGAGAAAGGCCCAAAATAGCAGCATGAAGGAGCCATTTTTTTTAACTTTTTTTAAATTCTGCAGGAGCGAACTTGAGGCTTTGCCGTACCGGTCTGGCTCGGGTACCTGATGCAAAGTTATGCTGATCAGGACCGGCAACGCAATTAGGGCCATGCCGCCAATGATGGCCAAACCTTCGCTGGGTAGGGCGCCATAGCCTAGAAATTGGCCGCTTAAAACCGGTATTGCCAGTACACTGACATTGCCAAGAAATCCAAAAAACTGACGCCATCCGGTAATTCGGGTGCGTTCGTTGTAATCATCTGAGAGTTCAGCGCCCCAAGCATAGTAGGGGATATTGACCATGGTCCAACCCAGCCAGAGTAATATGGCCCAGCACAGGAGATAGGTGTTGGTCACTTGGATTACCGGGTTGAACAACATGAATGCCGAGGTCATCATGATCAAACCGCCCGCGGCAATCCAAGGTTTTCGCCGGCCAAAACGAGATCGTGTTCGATCGCTTAAGAAACCGATCAAGGGATCGGTAACCACATCGGCAATCCGACCGAACATGAGGATTAATCCAACATCGGTCAGGCTCAAGCCAAAGTCTTTGGAATACACAAACGGCAGGTACAACACCACCGGAATGCTGGCCAGGTACACGGCATATTCCGGTAGGCCAAAAAATATCAGCTTACGCTTGCTAAGGGTTTGCATCATGAACTCTCGGGTGTGTTTGTCGCGCCGTGATCTGATTGGCAGCTCGCTGTAATGGGGGCTTATGATCACGCCGGTGTTGACTCTTTTTCCCCACGTTTGTGCACCCTCCTTTCCAATTGCCGGTGCCTAAACCTAAACAATTGTGTGATGAAAGCCAATAAACTTGTTTGCGGGGGCGCAGCATGCGCACGCAGGTGCTGCCCCTGGCGCACACGAGGTTACTCCAGCATGCTGAGTTTTTCCCATTGCTCATACGCGGACTCGATCTCCTGGCTGACGGCTTGCAGGCGTGCCAGCGTGGTTTTTACACTATCTTCGTCACCCTGATAAAACTGGCCATCGCTTACTTGCGCTGACAGTGCCGTTTGCTCAGATTCTAACGATTCTATCTGCTCGGGAAGCGCATTTAACTGTCGCTGTTGCTGATAACTCAGACGCTTTTTACGCGGTGCGGCGGTTGCATTGGAAGCGTTTTGCGATTGGTTGGCGCTGGCCGAGGATTGGCCTAGGTCGGCGGGCAGTGTCTTCTTTTGGCGCTGCCACTGGCTGAATCCGCCGACATATTCTTGAATGCCGCCTGAGGCCTCATAGACAATTGTGCTGGTTGCAACAGCATCGATGAACGCCCGATCGTGACTCACGAGTAATAATGTGCCCGGGTAGTCTCCCAAAAGTTCTTCGAATAAATCGAGAGTCTCCATGTCCAGATCGTTGGTCGGTTCATCTAAGACCAGTAAATTAGCCGGTTGAGTGAATAATTTGGCCATAAGAAGACGATTCCGTTCTCCACCAGATAACTTTGCCACCGGAAGGTTGAGGCTGCCCGGTGTAAACAAAAAGTCAGCTAAATAGCCTGCGATATGTTTGGTTTTACCGTTGATTGTGACATGGTCAGAGCCCGGGCTGACGTTGTTGCGCACGGTTTCATTGATGTTCAATGCGCTTCGCTGTTGGTCAAAATAGGCGGTTTGCAGTTTTGTGCCGCGATGTATGGATCCTGTCGTTGGTGCCAGCTCACCCAATATCAGCTTAATCAGCGTGCTCTTGCCGCAGCCGTTAGCACCAATGATGGCGACTCTATCGCCGCGCATAATTTGGGTCGAAAAATGCTCTATCAGTGGTGTCTCATAGCCGAAGCTAACATCCTCGAGGCTGGCCACCAGATGTCCCGATCGCTCAGAGCGGTCCAGAGATAATTTCACGTTACCTTGCTTTTGGGTGCGTTCTGCGCGGGTTTTGCGAAGTCCCTCTAAACGTCGCACGCGTCCTTCGTTGCGGGTTCTGCGTGCCTTGATTCCTTGGCGGATCCACTTCTCTTCTTCGGCCAGTATTTGATCAAATTTTCGATTGTGTAGGGCCTCTTCTGCATCTGCTTTGGCCTTGCGTTGCAGATAGGTTGTAAAGTTGCCGGGATAGGCGGTGAGCTTGCCCCGATCTAATTCAACAATCTGGCTGGCCACCAGATCAACCATTGTGCGGTCGTGACTGACCAGAACCAGCGCACTTTCGAGACTAATCAGGGTTTGCTGTAGGGCTTCGATGGCATCAATATCTAGATGATTGGTGGGTTCATCCAACAATAGAATATCCGGCTCACCCACTAATGCCTTGGCCAGCATCGTGCGCCGTCGAATCCCTCCAGAGCTGGCCGCCATGGTTTGCTTGCCAGGTAATTTCAACAGTTCGAGCATCCGCTCCACTTTGTATTGGGTGTGCCAATCGCCAGAATTCTCTTCGCCGCTGGCTATGCTGGGTAAGCCGGCGCTGATCTCTTGTATGAGTGTACGGTCGCTGGGATCGGGCAGCGCTTGACTGAGGCTGGCCACAACCAGACCGGGCGCTCGCCACAGATCGCCGTCGTCGAGTTCAATTTCACCGCTGATCGCTTTGAGAAGAGTTGACTTGCCGGTGCCGTTGCGCCCAATTAAGGCCACTTTGTCGCCGCGTTCAAGCTGCAAGCTGGCGTCTTTCAAAATATGCTGGGTGCCGTAGGCGAGCTCGGCTTGATTCAGACGTAAAAGGCTCAAATTATAGGTTTCGCTGCTGCAAAAGCCACAGTATACGCTGTAACGACGTCAGGGGTGTTGTTGCGCGAGTGTTGGCTGACCTATGTAAGTTTCGCGCAAAAAATGGCTCGAGTTTAAAGTAATCCTTGCTAAGCTGGTCGAAGACTCAGGGAAAAAGACAGCGGGGACAGAACGATGAGCAGTTTGACCGGTAAGGTGGCGCTGATTACAGGGGCTGGCAGTGGAATCGGCCGGGCCAGTGCCTTAGATATGGCAGAAAAAGGTGCGGCGGTGATGTGTGCAGACATCAATAGTCAAGCGGCGGAGGGTACGGTTGGATTAATCCAAGAGGCTGGCGGACGTGCAGATGCCTATGCGTTTGATGTGTCAAAAGGCAGTGAAGTTCAGCAGGCCATCGACACGACGGCGTCACGGATGGGTGGTTTGGACATTATTTTTAATAATGCTGGCGTTGGTGGGGGTTATGGCTGGAACGACACCATTGCGATTAACTTGACTGGCGTCTACCACGGCTTGTTGATGGGCGCCCCCTTTTTGGCGGAAAACGGCGGCGGAGCAATCATCAATACTGCGTCAATTGCCGGCTTGGTTGGATTGATCACCGGCCCTGTGCCAGCGGATCTGGGTGAGGTTGATTTAGAGGAGGGCGCGGGAGCTTATATTGCCGCGAAACACGGGGTGGTTGGTTTGACGAAGCACTTTGCGCTCAATTTTGGGTGCCACGGGGTGCGTGTAAATGCTATTGCGCCCGGGTACATCGAAACCCCCATGACCGCTGAATTCCGGGAAGATGATGAGACTAAAGCATTCCTCACCGGGCTGCATCCAATGGGTCGCTTGGGTCAGGCAAAAGAGATCGCGGCGGTGGCCTCTTTTTTAGCCAGTGAAGAGGCCAGTTTTGTTAATGGTGTAGTGCTGCCGGTGGACGGCGGATACACCGCACGTTAGCCTTCGAAAACGAGAAAATCAGGAGAGTATGATGACAGCAACAGGGCAATGTCTTTGTGGTGAAATCAAGTATGAATTAGCGGCAGCACCGACGATGACGGGGGTCTGTCATTGTAAAAATTGTCAGCGACAGGCTGGTTCTGCATTTTCCACGCTGGCCGGGGTAACCAAGACAGACTTTTTACTGCGCAGCGGAAAACCCAAGCTATACCGCGATGCTGCGACAAAAAGCGGTAACGAAGTGGAGCGATGGTTCTGCGGTGATTGTGGCTCACCCATTTACTCCGCGTTGGGTTCTCAGCCCGACACATTGTTTTTAAAAACGGGAACGTTGGACGATACCAGCGGATTCAAACCTCAATTTCATGTGTGGTGCGACACCAAGCAGAACTGGGTAACTCTGGATGAGGGTGTGCCGGCAATCGCAACTCAAGCCTGATTTAGTGGGTCATAGCGCACTGCTCCACCCACATAGGTAGAGCGGTGGCGTGACGACTATGTGTTTAAAATTATTAAGTGATAAGGACCAAAATGAGTCATAGTTCCCCGGATCCGCAAATCCTGCAGGATCTTCTGCAGCGGTTTATGGATGAACATATATACCCAAATGAAACAGAATATCATCGACAGTTGAATGATCGAGCTGATCGCTTCCTGACCGTGCCACTGATGGAAGAGCTGAAAGCCAAAGCGCAAGCTGCGGGATTGTGGAATCTATGGATGCCGCGGGATCATGGTGGATTGAGTAATGCAGATTACGCGCCGCTTGCCGAAATTATGGGGCGCGTATTGTGGGCCCCAGAGGTGTTTAACTGTAACGCGCCGGATACAGGCAATATGGAAGTATTTATGAAATACGCCACGCCCGCGCAACAGGAGCGGTGGTTAACGCCTTTGTTATCCGGAGAAATTCGATCTTCATATGCTATGACTGAGCCCGATGTGGCCTCCAGTGATGCGACAAATGTGCAAACACGCATCGAACGTGACGGCGATGACTATGTCATTAATGGAAAAAAATGGTTCATCACCAATGCCCCATACGAGCGCACAAAAATTCTGATTGTCATGGGCAAATCCGACCCACTAAACAGCAATCGCCATTTACAGCAAAGCCAGATTTTGGTGCCAAAAGATACCCCCGGGGTAAAGATAGTGCGTGCGTTGACAACGCTCGGTTATGATGACGCTCCTCTGGGCCATGCTGAAGTGCATTTTGAAAATGTCCGCGTACCGAAGGAGAATATTCTGCTGGGTGAGGGGCGTGGCTTCGAGATCGCACAGGGTCGTTTGGGGCCAGGTCGCATTCACCATTGTATGCGTCTGATTGGCTGCGCTCAGCGCGCCTTGGAGTATGCCTGTAGGCGTGCGGTTTCGCGCGAGACTTTTGGCAAGAAATTATCCGAGCACCAATCTGTGCTGGAGGACATCGCACAATCCTTCAGTGAGATTGAGCAGGCCCGTTTGTTGACGCTCAAGACGGCCCGCCGCATGGATGAGGTTGGCGCAAAAGACGCTCGTGATTTGATTGCTGCCGCGAAAATAACGGTGCCCTTGATGGCCCAAACGGTCATAGATAGATGTATGCAGATTCATGGCGCGGGTGGTTTGACGGCCGATTATCCGATGGCTGAAGCCTATAATTATGCGCGTTGGTGTCGCCAGGCAGATGGACCTGATCAGGTGCATATGATGTCGTTAGGCAAGCAGCTAATTCGTCGATATACCTAGGGTGAGCTGAGGGCATTAATTGGTTAAAAATTTTGATGACATACAATCAGCGCCAAGCCGATAGGATCAAGCCAAAATGTTAGATGACGGTGCGGCAGAGCACGCGAGGCTGATCAAATTGGTGAATACCCGGATGCCATTTGGTCGGTTTAAAGACCGTAAGCTGCTGGATCTGCCAGAGCCTTATGTGATCTGGTTTAAAAATGAAGGATTTCCCAAGGGTCAGTTGGGTGAGCAATTGGCGACGCTGTATGAAATCAAAGTAAACGGTTTGGAAGGCTTGCTGCGACCGCTGGTCAGTGCTGATTAATTCAGTGCGATCCAGCGCAGCTTGGCTGAGGCTGTGCCGCATACCCCACAGCGCATCCAGTGGAGCTTCAGGCTTCTGCGGTGGCGTCGCCCGACGATCGCTGTGCAGCATTGACATTGTATGCCCCAGCGATGCTTAGGCATCTGCGCAGACGTATTCGTGGTTTGACCGGTTGCACCGATATCAAAAGCGACTTTTTGCCAACGCTGATTGTGTCCATTGGCCGGGCCGACTAAGGCGTGGGCAATTTCGTGTAATACGGTAAGGCGCAATTCTTGCGCATCGTTTAACGCGACAAAATGTTTCGACAGGGTGATTTCTTGCCGATCGAAGTTGCAGGAGCCGCAGCGGGCTCTGGCATGGTCAAAGCGCACTTGCCAGTGGCTCAGGCCGTGGGTTTTGAGGAGTGTCTCAGCGAGGTCTTGGGCAGGTTTTAGTTCCATGGTGACCTTCAAGCGTGGGGTTTGGGGGTGCTGCTGTAATGGTTTTACCAGTGACGTCGACTGGCGATCGCATTGGCACTTTCAAAAATAGCGTTGCGCAGCGTGGCGAGTCGTGCATTGGCGTTACGGTAATTCAGAGGGTCTGTATCAGCCCATTTTTGTGCAATTATAACGTCAGAAAACGTGTCCTGGCCGCCGTAACAGCCCAATACAAAAGTGGCTCCGGATAGACGATGTTCTTCGACTTGCCGAAGCGCTCTTTGCAAGGCGGTAATCCAGAAACGGTCGTCGACTTCTTCAAGTAGACTGATGGTTTGACGAATTTGATGCGCTAAAGCTGCAAATTGATCATCCAATGAGGTTGTCATGACAATGATGGCGCCGGTTTTTGTCCTTGTGTTGCTATAGCACAAGCTGGGTTTGAGTGATCACAGCAACACTTTTTCCCGCCGCTGTGGTGATTTTAGTTTGCCAAACAGAAGTGCGCCGCCCGATGTGTACGGGTATAGTTTCTCCGAAAACGAGTTCGCCCACCTTCGCTGCGCCTAAAAAGTTGGTTTTTGATTCCAGTGTGGTGGTGGCTTTTTTTCCCTCCGGTAGGTTTAAAAAGGCGGCAATAGCGCCTAGATTGTCAGCGAAAGCCATCAGTGCGCCACCGTGCATACGTGCGCCGGTGGTGCACAACTCGGGGCGTACCTGTAATTCACCTTTGACTTGTTCAGGTTGCATCTGGGTGACTTGAATATTGAGCAAATCGGCGAAAGGCATGCTAAAGGGAAGTTCGGGTAGGGATTGCATGGCGGTACACCTTTTCTCTGGGCAGGCGCGAATGATCGCAGTAGTTTTGGCGAGGTTAGCACTAGCGGCTGGGAACGCAAAGCAGGATAAGCTGTTAAAGTACCTGAATGATAAAACCCAACGATTCATCTTGGCCCGTTTAAATTTCTGCTTTGTCAGATTCGGCAGGGTGTGCCTGTGGGCCCTCGTGGTTGGCGCTGTCCCGGCTCAGCAATCGCTGGCGCAGCTCGCGCCAAGCCAAGACGGGCCGTTAAACGAGATGAAACAGATTCCTCAGCGGGTGGTCTCGCTGAATCTGTGTACGGATGAATTACTTTTGGCGCTGGCTGAGCCGCACCAAATTCAGTCGGTCACTTGGTTGGTAAAAGACCCCAGTTTGTCTTGGATGGCATCTGCGGCCCAGGCTTACCCCAGTAACCAAGGTGCCGCAGAAGAGGTTTTGGCGTTTGCGCCGGACCTGGTTTTGGCGGGTGCCTTTACGGCCCCCGCTACGCTTGTGATGCTCGAACGCTTGGGTATACCTGTGATCAAGCTGAATCCGCCAAAAACGGTGGCTGCAATCAAATTGCAGGTGCAACAAGTTGCCAATCTTTTGGGACGAGCTGACTACGGACGGCGCCTAATACGCGCAATGGAGCACGATATTGCCAATCTGCCTCCTCTTGCCACGGACGCCTCGGGTCTGCGCGCACTGTTGTACCAACCTAATGGGTTAACCGCGGGCGGTGATACGCTGGTGGCGGACATCATGCGGGTAGCCGGTCTGGAAAATCTGGCGCAACTGCGAAATTACCCTAATTTCACCCAGCTACCGCTTGAGGTTTTGGTGCTCGAACGGCCGGATTTGCTCATTCTGGGTGAATATATGCCGCAGCTTCCCTCTTTGGCACAAGCACTATTAACTCACCCGGTGTTGCGCCAATCTTTTATCGGACATAAGACCATTGTTGTGCCGTCGCAAAGTTGGTCGTGTGGCGTTCCTCATGCGGTAGAGGCAATCAAAATTCTGCGACATGCGGCTATTGCGGCGGCGAAAGTTTAGTGGGCTTGCGCTTGCTCGGGCACCCTAGCTATCGCGCCCTGTGTATGAGCCTATGGCTACTGATGCTGGTACTGTTGTTGGTTTCGGTGTCGATCGGCCGGGGGCCATTGGATGTCTTGCAGGCAGTGAGAGAACTGATGGCCGGAGAAATCACGCCAGGTACATTGGTGTTTACCGAATTGCGGGTGCCACGGGCGTTATTGGGTATGTTTGTGGGTGCAAGTTTAGGTCTTGCTGGTGCGGCTATGCAGGGGTTGTTGCGCAATCCGTTGGCTGAACCGGGCATCGTGGGGGTTTCTGGGTGCGCGGCTCTAGGGGCCGTTTTAGTGTTTTATACAGGGCTTAGCGGAGTATACGCGATGGCCCTGCCCTTAGGTGGAATCGCGGGCGCCTTGGTTGCGGTAGTGCTGCTGTATTTATTATCCGGCGCGCGCGCCACGTTGTTAACAGTGATTTTGGCGGGGATTGCCATTAACGCACTGGCTGGGGCGTTGACCGCTCTGGTGCTCAATTTAGCGCCCAGTCCGTTTGCTTTTCTGGAAATTATTTTTTGGCAAATGGGCTCGTTGTCTGACCGCAGCCTACAGCATGTAGGATTAAGTTTGCCGCTCATGTTGGTGGGCTGGGGCTTGCTACTGGGCGCTGCCCGAGGGCTGGAGGCGTTGTCTTTGGGTGAAGAAACCGCGGTCAGTTTAGGCGTTAATCTTGGACGCCTGCGGTTATACGTGATTATGGGATCGGCGCTCGCGGTAGGCAGCGCGGTCGCGGTCAGCGGTGTGATTGGGTTTGTGGGTTTGGTTGTTCCGCATTTGTTGCGCCCTTGGGTGGATTATCTGCCCGGAAAGTTATTGCCGATCAGTGCTTTGGGAGGCGCAATACTGGTGTTGGCTGCGGACATTCTGGTGCGCCTTATGCCTACGCAGAACGAATTGAAGCTTGGCGTTGTCACGGCCTTGATCGGCGCCCCTTTCTTTTTGTGGCTGGTTTATCGTCTGCGCCGGGAGATGATATGAGTCGGCGTTCTGAACTGTGTTTAATTGCGCAAGGATTGACGTTGACGGTTGCGGGCAAGTCGCTGCTTGATGATGTGGATATTGATGTAGCAGGTGGCGAAATTTTAGGTTTGATTGGTCCTAATGGAGCCGGTAAAACCAGTTTGCTACAACTGTTGGCGGGTGTCCTTGCACCGGATAGTGGCCAGGTATCGCTCAACGGGCAAAACACGAGTGATTTGTCGCCGCAGGAGCGCGCGCGCAAGGTCGCCTATCTGCCGCAGCAGGCGCAGATGCATTGGCCGCTCACGGTGGCGCATGCGGTGGGATTAGGCCGGCTGCCGCATACCCGTGGTTATGGCCGGCAAAGCCAGCAAGACCGAGACGCAGTCGCCGCAGCGTTGCGGCAAACGGGTATGGTTGAGTTGCAGCATCGTCGCATGAATACGTTATCCGGAGGCGAGCGCATGCGTGCATTGGTTGCCCGAATGTTGGCCGTGGAAGCAGATATTCTGCTCGCGGATGAGCCGGTGGCTGGATTGGATCCTTACTTTCAGCTGGATTTTATGGAACTGTTTACGCAACAGGCCATGCTCGGTCATGCTGTGATCTTAGTGTTACATGATCTGACGCTTGCCGCTCGATATTGCGACCGTTTGTTGTTGCTCGATGCAGGCCGGGTGGTGACAAGTGGTTCGCCAGAGCAGGTGCTGAGCACTGAGCATTTGAGCGCGGTTTATCGTATTGAGGCGATCAAAGCAGAACATCAGGCGCAGCCCTATATCGTGCCTTGGCATCGGCGTCCCTGAAAGAAAGCGCCCGCAGGGTAGGTGCATTCTACGCCCTTTGGGTTATTCTGCAGGCACCTAACCAATGTTGGAGAAAACTGATGCAAAAGCCGATCAACCGAAATGTATTCCAAAACGCTTGGGTGGTACCTGATGTTGAGCAAGCCTGCATGCAGTGGGTGAATGAATGGGGTATTGGTCCTTTTTTTCTGTCAACCTATCAAAACGTCTTTACCGATGTGATCTATCGGGGTAAACCGGGCACGCTAGAGATGAAAGTGGCGTTGGCACAGGCGGGAGCGGTGCAAATTGAGTTGATTCAGCCGCTGGTTGATAACTGCGCTTACACAGACAGCGTGCCACTAGGACAGATGGGTTTCCACCATATGTGTGTCTGGTCTGATGATGTTGAAGCCGACACGCAATATTTGGCAGGCCTGGGTTATGTTGCGGCCAATCGAGCGAAAGTCGGGCCCGTGGAGTTTGCGTACTATGATACTCGCCCGTTAATGGGATGTATGCTTGAAGTGGTCACCCAAAACCCCGCAACGGTTGCGCGTTTTGAGCAAATTGCTGCGGCCGCTGAAAACTGGGATGGGCGTGATCCAATTCGCGATTAAGACCTATTTTTTGGCGCTGGCTGAGCCCGATATGTATTAGCGGGCTGGCAGGCACGGACTGAACCGCATCACATTTGTTTAAGGAAATATATGTACCCCAATGAATATGCTTTGCAGCACCCGGAGCGCCCGGCCGTGATTATGGCCAACACAGGTGAGCAAATTACGTATCGGATGTTTGAGGCGCGTGCAAATCAACTGGCTCATTGTCTGCGCGATAGAGGTTTGCAGCCGCTTGATCATTACGCCATTTTCATGGAAAACAATGCGGCGTATTTAGAAACGTGTGCGGCGGGCGAGCGTACCGGACTCTACTATACTTGCGTTAATGCTTATCTGCAGGCTGATGAGCTGGCCTATATTCTGCAAAACAGCGAAGCAAAACTGTTGATTACATCCACCGCAAAACTTGCGGTGGCGCGCGAAGCCTTGAGACAGGCACCGGCGGTGACCTGTGTGTTAGTTGTTGGCGGTGAAGACGAAAGTAGTTTGTTTTACGCTTATGAAAGTATGCTTGGTGAATACCCTACCGAGCCTGTTGCGGATGAACAATTGGGCACGTCAATGTTGTATTCATCGGGTACAACCGGTCGACCAAAAGGCATCTTGCGACCTTTGCCCAAGCAAAAACCGGCCGATCCTTTGCCGCTGTATACGTTTTTAGATCAGCTCTGGCAGTATCGACAGGATATGGTTTACCTGTCCCCGGCGCCTTTGTACCACTCAGCACCGCAGGCCGCGACCGGCTTGGCTCTGCGTCGTGGCGGCACAGTGGTGGTCATGGAACGCTTTGATCCGGAGACCTATTTGGATTTAATCAGCCGATATCAGGTTACACATAGTCAGCTCGTGCCGACCATGTTCTCGCGCATGTTGAAATTACCTGCTGACCTGCGCCAGAACAAAGACTTGAGTTCCTTGGAAATTGCGATTCACGCTGCGGCGCCCTGCCCAGTGGCAGTTAAAGAGCAGATGATCGATTGGTGGGGCCCCATTATTCACGAATATTATGGCGCCACAGAAGGGTTGGGCTTTGCAGCCTGTGATTCGAATGAATGGCTCGCGCACAAAGGTACGGTGGGCAAAATCATTTTAGGCGAAGTGCATATCTTGGATGAACAGGGGCGACCGGCTGCACCTGAAGTGCCCGGAGAGATTTGGTTCGAGACCGCCACCGCATTTTCCTATTTTAACAACGCGGACAAGACCCGAGAGGCGACATCAGCAGATGGCAAAATGAGCACCGTTGGCGATGTGGGTTACCTGAAGGACGACTTTTTATTTCTCACGGACCGTTCAACATTTATGATTATCTCTGGAGGGGTCAATATTTATCCGCAGGAAACGGAAGATTTATTGATTACCCATCCGATGGTGATGGATGCTGCTGTATTTGGTGTGCCGAATGAAGATTTGGGCGAAGAAGTTAAAGCGGTTATTCAGCTGGTTGAGGGTATTTCTGCGGATGAACACACCAGTGCAACGCTCATGGCGTTCTGCGCCGATCATTTGGCGCGGCACAAGTGTCCCCGTTCAATAGACTACGAGGCAGAACTGCCAAGGCTGCCAACGGGCAAGCTTTATAAACGTACGCTAAAGGATCGTTACTGGCATAGCCATAACAGTGGGATTATTTGACCCATAAGATCCGTATTTTTATCGGAATCAAGGTTTGAGTGGGGGCAAACTGGGATGCCCCCACCGATAGAATTGTCTCAATCCTCCACAACGGATTGGAATTGCTCGTACGCGCCAGCGAAGTCCTCCATGAAGTTCATGACAACGGTGCGCGCGGACAANGAGTCGTTCATCAGTCCAACACCCTGACCGACCCAATAGGTGGCCAACTGTCGTGCGCCGGCGTGGCCGGATTCAGCGAGTTTGTCAATGCGCCGCAAAGGCGGGCCGCTGACCAGACCTTGAAGCGGCATTGGCAGGGGTTCCGGGGCTGCTTCTCCCTGCCATGCGTCGGTCCACGGTGAGCGCAGTTGGCGCGTATATTTGCCCGTTCGACTTTTTGAGCGGACGGTTTGACGAGAATTAGCCGATAACATCTTCTCCTTAATGCTGGGAAGGGTTTCTGCCTCGGTTGTGGTTAGCCAAACAGATCCGCACCATGCACCGGCCGCGCCCATCATCATGCAGGCGGCCATTTGCTTGCCGGTAACGATGCCACCGGCGGCCAGCACCGGCACATCCATGTTGTGCTGGCGTAAGGTTTCGATAACCTCTGGAACGACCACCAGCGTTGATATTTCGCCGCAATGGCCGCCGGCCTCAGTGCCCGAAACCACTAAAAAATCAACACCTGCTTCAACATTCTTGAGCGCATGCTCGCGTGAGCCGGTCAATGCTCCCACGGCGATGCCCTTGGCCCGCGCTGCGTCAACCATGAATTTAGGGGGGGCGCCCAAGGCGTTGACCACACTAGTAATGGGATGATTCAGCGCGACTTCAAGTTGTGCGCTGGCACCGCTTTCTCGCATATTGTCACCATAACCCTCTGGCAACCGGGTATCCCATAAATCAGCAGTGTCTATCCCGTGTGTTGCTAGAATGTGCTCGACGTGCCGCTTGTGTGTATCCGGCACCCGGTCAATCAAGTCCTGCGCGGTCAAGGTGCCTTCACGGTCTGCGATGCTAGTGGGTACGATCAAGTCTACGCCGTACGGATGACCGTCAACATGCTCGTCGATCCACGACAGTTCAATCTCCAATGATTCAGGGGAATGACCCACAGCGCCAAGGACGCCGTATCCGCCGGCTTTGCTGACGGCGGCAACAACATCTCTGCAATGGCTGAAAGCAAACAATGGAAACTCACAGCCAACCAGTTCACAGGCTTTAGACTTCATAAATCCTCCCAATAAGGTGCACCAATGGATATTAACGCCTAAATTCTCTGCTTAGCCAAGTGAAATGTCGAGCTTGAGTTTCGGTTCAACGCCTAGGCGGACAGCTTTAAAAGCTGGGCTGTTTATTCTAATGTTTTGATCAGCCGCGCTGCCTGCCTAAGGTTTTTGTCGACCCCCGCCTTACCCTCGAGTAACGTATGGGGGATTGTTAACGCATTTGATGAGGTCATTTGACGATGAGCGAAGTAGTTGCACCGAGTCTGAAAGATCCGCGCATACGCACAGAATTTGTTGAGGCCAACGGCCTCAGGTTTGAAGTCGATCAATGTGGCAAGTCAGATAAATTGGTGCTGTGTTTGCATGGTTTCCCAGAGCATAGTTTCTCTTGGCGATTCCAGTTACCCCTGTTCGCGGATCTCGGCTATGAAGCTTGGGCGCCAAATTTAAGGGGCTATGGTCAGTCTTCAAAACCAGAGGCCCAAGGCGCGTATGCGATAGAAGAACTGATGGAAGATGTGGCTCAGTTGATTGATGCCAGCGGCGCGCGCGAGGTGACTCTCGTGGCGCACGATTGGGGTGCGGTGATTGCGTGGTATTTTGCGATTCGCCAAGTGCGGCCGTTAAAAAAATTAATCATTTGTAATGTGCCGCACCCGCAGGCAATGCAGCAAAAATTCAATTTGGCGCAGTTGAAAAAATCTTGGTATATCTTTTTCTTCCAAATTCCCGGGCTTGCAGAATTCTTGATGAGCCGGAACAACGGCGCAGCCTTGGGTGGCATGATGCGCAGCTCTGCGGTCGATAAGCGTCATTTTGGCGATGAGGTCGGTGAGGTTTATCGTCGCAATGCAATGCAACCCGGTGCGCTCACGGCGATGGTCAATTATTACCGGGCTCTGGTTCGCGGTGGTGGCGCCAAGCGTCAGCGTGCGCTCGGATTTCCGAAAATCGAAACGCCAACGCTCATGGTCTGGGGTGAGGATGATGTTGCGTTAACAAAAGAAACCACCTACGGCACGGATCAATACGTACGTCATTTGACGATGCGTTATCTGCCCCGAGTCAGTCACTGGGTGCAGCAGGAGCAACCTGAAATAGTGAACGCGATGATGAAGGCCTTTTTGGCTGATGAAGCTGTGCCGCAACTACAATGGCGTGCGGAACTGGTCCTCGATGGTGCCGGCGCTGACATCGATCAAACCAATTAACCGCACAAGGACAGCGTATGTTGAGTGAGAATTTGCAGTGGGATCGTTTTATTAGCGAGAATCGTTGGGCCGTACTGACCACACTGCGCAACTCAGGCCAACCCAACAGTTCTGTGGTGGCTTATGCGCGCGATGGTGACGAGCTGGTCATCAGCACGCCGGGTGCAACCTTCAAGCGAGCATCAATAGAGGCAGATGAGCGCGTCAATTTGTGTGTGATCAGCAATGCGGAACCTTTCAACTTTGTCGCCATTGAAGCCAAAGCGATGGTGACCCGAGCACAATTAGAAGCGGATACCCGTAAGGTTTTTGCCAATATAGCCGGCAGTGGCCATACCGTGCCCGACAATTTGCCGCAATGGCTAGAGCAGCAGTCAAGGGTGATCTTACGGCTGTCGCCGGTGCGTATTTATGGCGTGATACGTTAATCGCTTAATCTTTCCAGGTTAGGTCCGCGGCGCAAATGATGGCCGCCATCCACCGGTAAAGTGACGCCCGTGACCCATGAGGCTTCAGGGCCGCACAAGTAGCGAACCGCTTGTGCGATGTCCTGGACCATACCGGTTCGTGACAAAGGCATACAAGCGAGATAATCCTCGCGCATGTGTTTGTTTTGGGTTAGCCCTTGTGACAGGTCGGTTTCCACCAGGCCAGGACAGACACTGTTTACCCGCACGTTCAAGGCGCCTAACTCGTCTGCTGCATTGCGTACAAGCATGTCAACAGCCGCCTTACTGGTGCAATAGGCACTCATGAATTTGTGTGTGCGTAATCCGGCAATTGAAGAAATGGCGCAAAGTGCACCACCACCGCTCTCCGCGATCGCCTGACCTGCATGTTTGAGGGTATAAAACGTGCCATTTAAGTTGGTTTGGATGACCTGATCCCATTGCTCAGATGTGGTTTGTAAAAATGGACTGGCCGCGCCGGTGCCTGCATTGGCAACCGCAAGCGTTATGGGTAGGCGCCGGTGGGCGTTGGCAATAGCGTCGGCGAGCGCTTGCTCATCGGTGATGTCAGCAACTGAACAACGCACTTCGCCGGATCTTGCGGGAAGGTCGTCGTTTAATGTGGTAATGGCTTGCTCCAGTGTGCTTTGGGTTCTTCCCAAAAGAGTCACGCTGGCGCCGTCGCGCAAAAAAGTCCTAGCGCATGCCAGGCCAATACCGCTGCCGCCGCCTGTAATGATGGCATGTTGCCCAATAAGATCATTCATCTATTTCTCCCAGATGTTAAACTTGGTGGATCGAAGCAGTAAGACGGTGCCGTTAATGGGGCAAGCAAGCAAGACCTTTGATGCGGTTGTGGTGGGCGCAGGATTTGGTGGTATGTACATGGCCCATCTCTTGCGCAGTAAAGGGTTCACGGTGCGCGGTTTTGAACGCGGCAGCGGTGTGGGTGGCACTTGGTTTTGGAATCGTTATCCAGGGTGTCGCTGTGATGTTGAAAGTATGGAGTATTCTTATCAGTTCTCCGATGGCTTGCAGCAAGATTGGCAATGGAGCGAGCGCTATTCTGCCCAGCCGGAAATTTTGGCCTATGCTGAGCATGTCGCGCATCGTTTTGAAATTCTGGGTTTGTTCACGTTCAATACATCGGTTGAAGGGGCCGATTTTGATGACCTGTCACGGTTGTGGACAGTGCGCACAGCCGCGGGTGAAGCTGTGCAAGCGCGTTATGTCATTATGGCAACGGGTTGTCTGTCTACCGCGAATATGCCAGATATTGCTGGCTTGGATCTCTTTGATGGTCAGTTACACCATACGGGTGCTTGGCCTGCCGAGGGACTAGATGTCTCTGGATTGCGTGTAGCGGTTGTGGGGACTGGTTCTTCTGCGATTCAATCGATCCCGCATATTGCGGCGCAAGCGCAGCATTTAACAGTTTTTCAACGTACGCCGAATTACAGCATTCCAGCGCAAAATGGCCCGATAGACACCACACGGGTTGCTGAAATTAAAGCGAACTATGAAGAATATCGGCGTCGCAATAAAAACCAGCCGGCTGCCTTTGGGGCAGATTTCCCCCGAAACGGCGACTCTGTTTTTGATGCAACCCCCGAAGAGCGAGAAAGCCGGTTTGAGGCGCATTGGGGGTATGGCGGATTTATGTTTATGGGGGCGTTTGCCGATTTGGGATTAGATCCACAAGCAAATGCTTATGCTGCTGAGTTTGTGCGCAGTAAAATCCGCGCAACGGTGAAGGACACTGCAACCGCCGAACTCCTGTGCCCAGATACCATCATCGGCTGCAAGCGTTTGTGTGCGGACACGGGATATTTTGAGACCTACAATCGCGATAATGTGACCCTCGTGGATATCAGTGCTCATCCGATTGAAAAACTCACCCGCAGCGGCTTGGTAGTTAACAAAGCGCTTTATGAGTTTGATGCGATTATATTTGCGACCGGATTTGATGCCATGACCGGTAGCTTGCTGAAAATGGAAATTCGTGGGGAAGGCGGCCTGACGCTTAAGGATAAGTGGGCGGATGGGCCGAAAACTTATCTTGGCTTGATGACGGCGGGTTTCCCCAATTTGTTCATGATGACCGGGCCCGGCAGTCCGTCGGTGTTAGCCAACATGATTACCGGTGTTGAACAGCATGCGGATTATATCTGCGACCTCTTGACCTGGTCACACAAGGAAGGTTTTTCCGAAATCAAAGCCGAGCCGGTGGCAGAGCAGACCTGGGTGGAGGTCGTCAATATGCGTTCACAGGCGACACTTTATCCGCGCTGCAACTCTTGGTATCTCGGTGCTAATGTGCCGGGGAAACCCAGAGTCTTTATGCCCTACCTGGGTTTTCCTGATTATGTCGCGCGGCTCCAAGAGATTCGAGACGCCCGCTATGAAGGGTTTGTTTTCGCCGCTGCTGGCGGTTGAGCAGGTTCAGTCACGCGCGCGAATGGCAATTGCGTTAGGTTTGGCGCGGCGCCGAGCCGGGCATAGGTTTTGTGTTGATGCTACAGGCGGCGTAAGCTGCAGCATTTGAGTGTAGGGATGAGGCGTGGAGTTAACCTGTTTTAAAGTTGAAATTGAGCACAATATTGCGCATGTGATCCTAAACCGACCGGATAAACGCAACGCAATGAATGCCGATTTTTGGCGCGAACTGCCAGCGATTATTCATGATATTGATGATCAATCTCGGGCCCGAGTGATCGTGATCTCATCAACCGGCCCCCATTTTTCAGCGGGTTTGGATCTGAGTATGTTTGGTCAGGCTGACGCCGAGTCGGGGCCTGAGCTGAATAAAAACCAGCGGGCCGTGGCGTCCTATCATCACATCCTGCACATGCAAAAGACATTTAATTGCCTGGAAGCCTGTCGTCTGCCTGTGATTGCGGCGGTGCAGGGCGGGGCAATAGGTGGTGGAGTGGATTTGTCCACCGCGTGTGATATCCGCTACGCGACTAAGGATGCGTTTTTTACCATTCAAGAAATCAACATTGGGCTTACCGCAGATGTGGGTACGTTTCCTCGACTGGTAAAGTTGTTACCCGAAGGGGTCGTGCGGGAGATGGCTTATACCGGGCGGGCCATGCCGGCATCAGAGGCGCAACAAGTGGGGTTGGTTAACCGAGTTTTCGACGATCAACAGGCAATGCTTGAGGGGGTTATGGGCGTCGCTGCAGAGATTGCAGCAAAGGCTCCGGTTGCGATCTATGGTTCGAAGCGAATGATCAATTATGCCCGTGATCACAGTACCGAAGATGCACTGGACTATATCAGCATTTGGAATACCAGCATGATGAATTCAGGAGAGATACAAGAAGCGATTGCTGCTCGAAAAGAGCAGCGCTCGGGGAACTTTGTCGATCTGCCGCCGAAGCGGCGCATGTCTTAGGTGCGATTGAGTGATCCTTAAAAGCCGCGCAAGACAGGTCGTTTAATTTGCAGGTGCTGGTCACCGGCGGTACCGGTTTTATAGGCGCACACACCGTTCGGGCGCTGCTCAACGCCGGCCATAAGGTGCGTTTGCTGATCCGCGGCGAAGCCAAAATGCGGCAGCTTTTTGGTAACCGTATTGAAGAATTTGTGGTTGGTGATGTCACGGATGAAACTGCGGTCAAGCAAGCGCTTTTGGGTTGTCAGGGTGTGATCCACTGCGCGGCGAAGGTCAGTGTCGATCCACGCGACGCACCCGCGGTGCAGGAGACGAACATCGGCGGCACTCGCTTGGTAATTGGCAGTGCGGTTAATCAGGGTTTAACCCATATTATCTACGTTTCCAGTGTTGCCGCGCTGTATGACGGCAGTGCGCAGGGGCTCAGCGGTTATTCCCCAGTGGGCCGCGCGCAGGGTGCCTACGGTCAGTCTAAGGTTGCCTGCGAGCACTATGTCCGTGCCCAGCAAGCGGCTGGCGCGCCTATTTCCATTACCTATCCGTCTTCGGTTATCGGCCCTGATGACCCCGGCTGCGGTGCGCCACATCAAGGCATAAAGACGTATCTGGCAGGTTATGTGCCGGTGATGCCCAGTGGCGGCCAATGGATAGACGTGCGCGATGTGGCTGCGGCACATTTAAGGTTGATCGAAGCAGATATGCCTGCAGGGCGGATTACACTTGGGGGGCATTTCCTGCCCTGGTCCGAGCTAGCAGATTTATTGGCTGAGCTGACCGGCGTCTCTAAGCAAAAAATATTTATCTCTGGTGGCTTGATGCGCTTGATCGGTCGGGCCTTTGATGGGTTGCGATTTTTCCGCCTGAGGGTGGCTTTGCCTGTCACACGCGAAGGTATGGTTTACGCGACACGTTGGGTGAAGCTAGAGCGGCATAGTGCCGAGTTGGACTTAGGGATGCATTTTCGCCCCGTTGAGGTCACTTTGGCAGATGCGATCGCCAGCCTCTTTGCAGCAGGAGAGATTTCCTCACGCCAAGCGGGAAAATTAGCCCGCGCCCTTTGACTATCTCAATACCCGCTAGATGCATTGGGAATCGTTGGGGCCTGAGATATAATTCGGGACCAACCCAGCGATAGACAAGACATGACAGTAATGAGTTTTGATGCGGCCGTGTTAAACCGCCGTTCGGTGAGGGGTTTCTTGCCTAAACCGGTTCCTAAAGACCTCATGAGAACGGTCTTTGACCTTGCCCAATGGTCTCCCTCTGGCACCAACGTGCAGCCGTGGCAGGTTTATGTGGCCTCTGGTTCGGTACGCGATGANATGCGCGCCGAGTTTTTGCGCAGGGTGAGCCAGGGTATCCCGTCTAACCCGGACCACAAGAGCAAGGGGCGTTTAACGGATCCCTTCAAAACACGCCGTCGCGATTGCGCCCGGGTTTTATATGACGCGATGGACATTGCATGGGAGGATAAAGCCGCAAGAGCGGCGGCGGGTAGACGTAATTTTGAATTATTCGACGCACCCCATGTTGCGTTTTTTTGTATGCAGGATATTTTTGGCGCGCAGTCCGCAGCGGATATCGGTATGTATACGCAAACACTCATGCTTGCCATGACGGCACATGGCCTAGCTTCTTGTGCACAGGGCACGATGGGTCATTATCCCGATTTGGTTCGTGAAACCTTCGGTTTGAAAGACGATATGACCGTGTTGTATGGCCTAAGCTTTGGTTTTGAAAATGTTGCCACGCCGGCCAATCAGGCCCGCACCACGCGTGCACCGTTAGACGAAACGGTGCAATTTTTAGGGGGTGATATTGACTACGGCTGTGCCTGACGAGCCGCTGGGTTGTCATAAGGCTGCGATAGAAAGCGGCGCCTTGTCTATTGGTAAGGGTCATTGCGGGAAGCGAGAATACCCATGACTGTTTATATTGAAGTTTCACTGGTTTTGCTCTGGGCGTTTCTCATGCTGCGTTGTGTTGTTGCCGAATATCAATATTACCAAGCGGTCAAAACACTCGAGCCTGACCTCTGGTCAGCATTGGGTTCGCCGACTTGGTTCAGGATCCCGATGGTATTTTTGTCGCCCAAAAATGCTGCCCGCCTAGGTCAAATATCTAACATAACCATTGCGCGGCACGCGCTTCGTCACCGCCGGGCTCGCTTGCATTTTTTGGTCTATGTGGTGGGTATGCTGGTGCTGGGTACGTTGTTTTTTCAATTTTCTGGAGATTTCTTGTGAGTGTTGATTATCAAGTTTCGTCGGAACAGGCGTTGAGGGAAATTCTCGGGGAGCCGGTACATGAACTGGTTTTGGCAAAAAGCGCGCCAACGCTGACGCAACCGGTGCGAGCGTTCATTGAGATGTCGCCTTTTTTGTGTCTGGCGACTCATGCACAGGATGGATCCGCTGATGTGAGTCCCAGAGGAGATGCGCCTGGATTTGTTGCTATCCGCGATGAGCGAACGCTGATTATCCCGGAAAGACCCGGCAATAAACGGCTGGACAGTGTCATAAACATCATTAATCAGCCGCATCTGGGCCTCTTGTTTATGATACCGGGTGTGCAGGAAACGGTGCGTGTGAATGGCACGGGAGTGATCACGACAGATCCAGATGTGCTGGGGCAATTTAGTGTGAATGGGAAACTGCCACAGGTCGCCATTGTGGTCAGTGTAATCGAAGCGATGGGGCATTGTTCCAAGGCTTTACGTCGCTCCAAGCTTTGGCAGAATGATTATAGGGCGCAAGAAAAAGTGCCTACGCTCGCAGAAATGATGTCTGGCCACTTAGCGTTAGACGCAGCGACGCAGACGATGCTGGTAGACGCCATTGAGGATGATGCTGAGAATAATTTGTATTAGTTGCCAAGAGCAGAGCATGCTTTTTTTGGCGGATGTGTTGTTTGCTGGCTCGTTTGCCGCTAACTTTTGCGGATACGCACCACCTTCATGAATTCAAAGGGTATGCCCGCGATCTCTTCAACTTGAGGGTAGTACGTTAAGTTTACGACTGCGTCTTTGAGGTTTTGATACTTGCGCTTTCTGCTGTATTTAAAGGGTACTTCATAGCCTTTGAGCATCAACGTGTTTACGACCCATTCCTCGCGCTCCCGTTGTACGTGGCTTACCACCTTGGCGGCGTCCAGCTGATTGAGCTGCGAATTCTTTTGCAGGAGTTTGTCGAGGTCGGTTTTCATCTTGTTTTCTCAACCAATCCAGTGCTGGGCCCCCTAATGTAAAGCAAAAGTTTAGCGCCAATAGTTGCTTGGGCGCTAGGTATTGCACCATCCGGCTTATTTGGGTTCCCGCAAAAGACCGAAAGGAATACGATAGGGCCGTGAAAAACGTGTTGAGATAAGCGCTTATGACTGCCTTAGTTTGGTTTAAAAATGATCTGCGCACGCTGGATCATCCTGCCTTATATCAGGCGATGGCCTGTGACTCGGTGGTGGCATGTTATTGCGTGAGCACAGCGCAATGGCGCAGCCACGATATGGGTGACAGGCGTCTGGCTTTTCAGATGCGAGCCTTGGACGATCTCAGTCAGCAACTGGAACGCCTGCGCGTGCCGCTGAAAATCATGGAGACCCCTTGGTTTGAGCAGGTGCCAGCTGCTTTGGGAGAGTTGTGCGCAAGTCATCAGATCGATGCGGTTTATTTTATTGACGAATACCCGTTGAATGAACGGACCCGGGACGATGCGGTGGCCACCTATCTTCAGTCTTTGGGAGTACGGGTGCACCGTTTTGTGGCTGATGTTTTGGCGGCTCCCGGTTCCGTGCTGTCACTTAAGGGCGAGCCCTATACGGTCTTCAGCCCTTTTTTCAAACGCTGGCAGGTTGCGGTGGCCGATACACCAAAACCGCTGCCGGAGCCGCAGCCGCAAGCCAATACAGGGCTCGCCTTTGAGCGCCGTAAGCCACACTGGGACGGCGTTGCCGCTGATTTAGATGCGCAGCGATGGCCGGCTGCGCAGAACTGTGCGCTCGCCCAGTTGGACGAGTTTTTATATGACCGCGTGCAGCATTACCCCGAGGCTCGCGATTTACCTGCTGTGCCAGGCACCAGCGGGTTGTCAGCCTATCTGGCTGTTGGCAAGATCTCCGTGCGCCAATGTTTGCATCGTGCTTGGGCGGAGATGGCGCACGGTAGTGGGCGAGTCAATGGTGTGGAAAAATGGCTGAGCGAAATCGCTTGGCGGGATTTTTATCGCCACGTCGTGGCGTTGTTTGCACATGTCAATTATGGATGCGGCTTCCGTCGCGAAACCGACCGACTGCCTTGGCGTGATGCACCGGGCGATTGGATGGCCTGGCAGCAAGGTCAAACAGGGTATCCGCTGGTGGATGCCGCTATGCGGCAACTCAACGCAACCGGCTGGATGCATAATCGCTTGCGCATGGTGGTGGCCATGTTTCTTACCAAGCACCTATTGATTGATTGGCGACGGGGTGAGCAGTATTTTATGCAACATCTGGTCGACGGAGATTTCCCCTCGAATAACGGTGGATGGCAGTGGAGTGCATCTACCGGTACAGATGCCCAGCCTTATTTTCGAATTTTTAATCCAACTACACAGGGGCAACGATTTGATCCCGAGGGGGAATTTACTCGACATTGGGTGCCGGAATTGGCGGATGTGCCCCGTAAATATCTTTATGAACCCCACTTATCGGGTGTGTCGGAATATGTGGCGCCGATTGTTGATCATCGTTTTGCACGCGAGCGGGCGCTGGCGTTTTTCAAGGCAAACCGTTAACTTGCAGGGCTTTGCGCGCGTTAGATAGGAATATGTTAAAGCACACTAGGGGAGATTTATGACGGCCCTAACGTCAATTTTTGCAGATCATTTATTCTTAGGTAAAACCGTTCTGGTTACAGGGGGTGGACGCGGCATTGGTCGCGAGATAGCGCTGGCGTTTGCCCGTTTGGGTGCGGACTGCGTGATAGCCAGTCGCCAAGTGGAGGCGCTGGCGTCAACAGCAGCAGAAATAGAGGCGTTAGGTCGCCGCTGTTTGGTGGTGCCGACCAATATTAGAGATACCGAATCGGTTGATAATCTGGTTGAGCAGGCCATAGAACAAATGGGCCAAATAGATTTCCTGATTAACAATGCAGGGGGACAATTTCCAGCGAATCCGCTGGATATTTCTGATAATGGCTGGCGCGCGGTGGTGGATTTGAATCTTAACGGCACCTGGAATGTCACCAATCGTGTGGGCCGACATATGGTCGCACGTGGTTTTGGCGCCATTGTCAATATCGTACACATTTATTCATACGCCCGAGGGGCGCCTGATTTTCCGCATTCGGGGGCCGCGCGCGCGGGTGTTGTGAACCTAACAAAAAGCCTCGCCTTTCATTGGGCGAGACATAATGTCACGATCAACTGCGTAGCTCCGGGCACTATCAGCACAGATGGGGTTCGTGAGGAAGAATTTGCGGCGTCGGATAAAGAGGATTACGAGGACCTCGCAATCGCACAGATTCCTGCTAAGCGTCTGGGCGAGGCTGATGAAACGGCGTCTCTGTGTGTCTTTCTCTGTTCGCCGGGTGCGCGTTATATTAATGGTTCTGATTTGGTGGTTGACGGCGGTAACGGTCTGGCCAGTTGGGTCCCTTTGATCGAACCTGCGTAGAGCTTGTTCATAAAAAAACGGAGTTGCAATGACAAATACGGAAGTGGTCTTAAATTTTATACAGGCATGGAACAATATGGATTGGGCTGCGGTAGAGGATGCGTTTACCGAAGATGTGGTCTATCACAATATCCCCATGGAGCCTATTCACGGCAAGGCTGCTGCGGCTGCGGTGGGTCCCGCGATGGGGCCTCGGGAGGTTGATTGGCAAACTCTGCACATTGCAGAAAATGGCAACGTTGTGCTGACCGAGCGTATAGACAATTTTATTATGAGTAATGGTAAAGGGCTTTCAATTCCGGTTATGGGCACTTTTGAGATTGAAGAAGGGAAAATAAAAGCGTGGCGTGATTATTTTGATCTGGCGACGTTTACGTCACAGATGGCTTAGTCTGATTTAAAAGGGGAGACAGTTATGGATATCGCAACAAGTAAAGCAATTTTCGTCGGCGGTGCATCAGGGATGTGTCGCGCGGCCGCGACTAAATTTGCTGAAGGTGGGGGGCAGTTGGCCATTTTAGATTTAGAACAGTCTGACGGCGTCGCTGTTGCAGAGTCGCTGGGCGGACATTTTTTTGCGTGTAACGTGATGGATTTTGACGGTATGGCGCAGGTCATTGATGCAGCCGTTGAAGCCCTAGGGGGGCTTCATTTTGTCGTCAACACAGCCGGTGGAGGGGTGGCGCAACGTACGCTTAAGCGCGACGGCACCAAACATTCCTTAAGCGATTTTCGCCGGATTATTGATCTTAATTTAATTGCCTCATTTAATATCAATACTTTGGCTGCCGAACATATTGCTAAAAACGAGCCCAATGCAGACGGTGAACGCGGTGTGATGTTGAACACCGCATCAATTGCTGCTTTTGAGGGTCAAATTGGCCAGGTTGCCTATACTGCGGCGAAGGCGGGTATTGCTGGCATGACGCTGACGATGGCGCGTGACCTGGGTAACCTCGGCATCCGTTGTATGACCATTGCGCCGAGTTTATTTGATACGGGTTTGACTGCGGGTATCCCGGATGAGGGCGCTGCGCAACTGACGAAAGACGCGGCTTTTCCGCGCCGTATGGGCCAGCCGCATGAGTATGCGACTATGGCAATTGCTATTTTTGAATGCCCAATGATGAACGGTTCGACCTTGCGAGTAGACGGTGGCCAGCGCTTTGCACCTCGTTAGGTGAGGGTATTGAGGAACGCCAGCAAAGCCGTGTTGACGGCTTCTGGCGCCTCCTGCTGGGTCCAATGACCGACATTCGGGATCAGTTGGTTAGCTCGCAGATCTTTTACGTGGCCAGGCATACTTTTGAGGGCCTCGGCAGCCATCATGATCACACCATCTCGTTCGCCGGCCACAAATAGCGCAGGCTGGTGAATCTCGGTGGGGGCGTTTTCGGTTAGCGACCAAGTTAAATTGTGATTTCGGTAGTAGTTGAGGGGGCCGCGAAACGTACTGTGCGTGAATTCATCGACGTAGAACTGTAAATCTTGTTCATCCAACCAAGCACCCATTGTTTCTGGATCCGGCAGATCACTTAACAGGTCAGCGTCAGCGGGTTTGGGTGTGAGGCTCGCCAAATCCATTTGCGCGCTCCCCATATGATAAAACTTTCGCAGCGAAGTGCGCACGTCGGCTTCCAGTTCAGCTTCTGCAAGACCCGGTGTTTGAAAGTACAGCTGATAAAAAAACTGATCTTTGAAAATTTGGCGCAGTGTATCCAGTGGGGGTGCTGCGCCCCGTGGGGCGAAGGGAACCGATAAAGCGCCCACTGCGCTTATGCGGTTGGGGTGGTTCAGTGCGCAACTCCACGCGGTTGGAGCCCCCCAATCATGTCCAAATACCACCGCTGTTTCATATCCCAAAGCGGGGATCAGTCCGATAATGTCGTTAACCACCTCTACCTGATTGTAGGCGTTGATCGCCTCGGGCTTATCAGATTCACCGTAACCGCGCATATCCGGTGCGACAACGTGATACCCAGCATCGGCCAGTGGTTGAAATTGGTGGCGCCAAGAATACCAAGACTCTGGGAATCCATGACATAACAACACCAGTGGGCCTTGTCCCTGCTCCGCGATATTGAGTTTAATCCCGTTGGTAGTGACGCGTCGGTTGGTAATATGAGGGAAGTTGGTGCAGGTGGTCATGGCAGCTCCGCGGTTAAGCAAGAAAAAATAAAAAAACAAGATAACGCCAAAATCATCTGTCGCATAGGGTGGCTATTGATTTTGCAGTGCGCCTGACCGGCCAATATTGCGCAGGCGCAAGAGGAACCGCCTTGTCAGTTCATTTTTAGCCGGAAATTCGGTTTAATGATGGCTAATCTTTGGGGGTAAATATGAACTTTGATTTCTCTGATGACCAGAAACTGCTGGCTGATCAGGTCAAACGTTATTTAGATGACAACTGCGGTATGGATCGAGTGCGGCAGGTGTTAACGGGTTCACCCCGTATGGCACAAGACGTTTGGGAGGGCCTGGCGAGGATGGGGCTTTTGGGTACGGCTGTCCCTGAGAGTTATGGTGGTGCCGGTGCAGGTTATGCAGAATTGTGTTTAGTGGCCCAGCAGTTGGGTGCGCATATCGCGCCGGTGCCATTTGGTTCGACAGTATATCTGGTGGCCGAAGCACTTTTGCTGTGGGGTTCGCAGGCACAACAAGAATATTGGTTGCCGCAAATTTGTGCCGGAACGGTCAAAGGGGCGCTGGCGACGGTTGAATCGGTTGGGCAGTTGACGCCCGGACAGATCCACGCGGAGGTAGTCAATGGCGCCTTATGCGGTAAAAAGGTTGTAGTGACTGACGGCGGCGTGGCTGATTTGTATCTGGTGATGGCCAAACATGGTGATCAATTGAGCCTGTTTTTGGTTGAACGTGCCGCTCAGGTTGATGTGTTGAATGTAGATTCGGTGGATTTAAGCCGAGATGTTGCGCAGGTGAATTTTCAAAATGCGCCTGCTCAGCTGTTAGTGGCTCAGGGGTGGAACGCGCTAGAGGTGCTGCAAAATCGTGCGGCGGTGTTGTATGCATTCGAGCAATTGGGGGGTGCCCAGCGGGCATTGGATATGGCAGTTGCCTACGCTCAAGAACGTTTTGCGTTTGGCCGTGCCATTGGTTCGTTTCAGGCCATAAAACATATGTTGGCGGACATGTTTGTCTCGCTAAAATTGGCTGAATCTAACTGTTATTACGCAGCTTGGGCATTGGCGAACAATACGGCGGATCTGCCGTTGGCGGCCGCAACTGCGCGAGTCAGTGCAACACAAGCTTTTCAGCTGTGCGCCAAGGACAATATTCAAGTGCACGGCGGTATGGGATTTACCTGGGAATTTGATTGCCACCTTTACTATCGACGGTCGAATTATTTAGCGTTGGAATTGGGTAGTTTGAGTGAGTGGGAGGCGCGTCTTGTTGAAGCCTTACCGCGAGTAGAGAATATTTAGGAGTTATCATATGGATTTTACGGATACCCCCGCAGAGGCTGCTTTCCGAGAGCAAGCACGTGACTTTATTGCCGCTAACGCCCCTCATTATTTGGCGGAGCATTTAGCCAAAAGCGGCTTTGGTCATACCAACACCGGAGAGCACGACGCGCTTTCGGAAGCTAAGAAGTGGCAGCGCACAAAAGCGCAAGCGGGTTGGGCGTGTTTGCAGTGGCCAACCGAGTTCGGGGGGCGCGGCGCATCCCCCATAGAAAACGTCATTTGGTCGCAAGAAGAAGGCTTGTATTCGCGGCTTACCGGGACCTTTATTATTGGGCAGGGTATGTGCGCGCCAACGCTTATGGCGTTTGCAGACCCATCGCACAACACGCGGCTATTGCCTAAATTGGCCAGTGGTGAAGAGGTCTGGTGTCAGCTGTTTTCCGAGCCGCACGGCGGTTCGGATTTGGCCGGGCTGCGGACAAAAGCGGAAAAGGATGGGGATGAATGGCTTGTCAACGGCCAAAAAATTTGGACGTCTGGCGCTCAGCATTCAGACTATGGGTTGCTGATTACGCGTACGGATGCAACGGTGGCCAAACATAAAGGGTTAACCATGTTTTTCTTGGACATGAAATCGCCTGGGGTCAGGATTGTGCCGATAAAACAAGCCAACGGTAATAGCGAATTTAATGAGGTCTATTTTGAGAATGTGCGAATCCCCGATGACCAGCGCGTGGGCGGCGTCGGCGAGGGCTGGCGCGTCGCAATTACGACATTGATGAACGAGCGAATGGCCATTGGTGGAAGCATTGCAACTGGGTTTCCTGAAATTCTGGAATGGGCACAGTCCGCGCAACTCAACGGGCGGCCCGCATTAGAGGACCCCAATGTAAAGTCCAAGTTGGCTGATTGGTACGTCAAAGCTGCAGGTTTGAAAAACAATGCCTCCCGGCAAATTACAACATTAAGCAAAGGCGGACTGCCGGGCCCTGAGAATTCGATGGGCAAGTTAGTGGCGGGCAATATGATGCAAGATATCGCTAAATTTGCCCTCGACCTACAGGGTTTGTCGGGGGTTTTGGTTGATCCGTCTGTGGCTGAGGGGGCTGCTCGGTTTCAGGCAATGTTGTTGCGCTCTCCGGCAGTGCGGATAGAAGGTGGTACAGATCAGATTTTACGTAATATTATCGGTGAGCGGGTGCTTGGATTGCCTGAAGATATGCGTGCCGATAAGGGTATTGCCTTTAGTGACATTCCCACGAGTGCTCTGTAGATGTGGTTGCGTCTACGCCAGATTGCGCTGGTGGCCCCACAGTTGGCGCCGGTCGAGCAAGCTTTGGTTACGGTGTTGGGATTGACGGTATGTTTTCGCGACCCTGGGGTGGGTCAATTTGGTCTGGAAAATGCGCTGCTTCCGGTGGGTGATCAATTATTAGAAGTGGTGGCGCCCACACAAGAATCTACGGCGGCTGGTCGTTATTTGAAACGTCGCGGTGGACCGGGTGGCTATATGGTCATTACCCAATGTGATGCGCACGCGCCACGTCGCGCGCGCGTAGAGTCGCTTGGTGTGCGTTTGGCACACGAGTTTAGCACCGCGAGTTTTTCAAATATGCAACTTCATCCCAAAGATACAGGTGCAACCTTTTTTGAAATTGATGAGCAAAAAGGTGCGGGCGCGCATGATCTGGATGGGCCATGGATGCCGGCCGGGCCCGATTGGCAGCGCGCAAAATCTACCGAGCGTGTTACCGGTATCGTGGCCGCAGAGCTGCAATGTGATCACCCGGACGAAGTGGCTGCGCGTTGGGGGGAGATTGCAGAAATTTCTGTGAATCAAGACTGCAGTTTGACCTTGGATAATGCCAGTCTCCGCTTTGTCCCTTGTACTGATGGCCGACCAGAAGGTTTAGGGGCGATTGATGTTTCTACTGCTGATAAAGCAGCCATATTAGCTTCTGCACAAGCCATTGGTGCGCGCCGCGGGGATCATCAAATTTATTTGTGCGGGATGCGGATTAACCTAGTTTGAAGGGCTACCAAGACATCCTCTATGAAGTGAATGCGCCGAGCGCAATCATTACGTTAAACCGGCCTGATCAGCTCAATGCGTTTACCCTGCATACACTCAAAGAAATCCGTCATGCCGTTGAGTCTGCGGCCGATGACCCTGCAGTGGTAGGGATTATTCTGACCGGCACCGGTCGAGGGTTCAGCGCTGGGCTGGACATGGCCGCGCTGGCGGCGGCGACGCAGAATACGACTGATGAGTCGGTGGTGCCTGTTGCGCTGGACCCAGAGGCAGATCTGCCCGGCATTTTCAGCTATTTTATGCGTATACCTAAACCGATCATTGCAGCCGTGAATGGCGTGGCTGCCGGTGGCGGGTTTATTTTGGCGCTGTTGAGCGATATGAGGTTTGCCAGTGCGGATGCAGTCTTGACCACCGTTTTTTTGAAACGCGGCCTGATCGCCGAGCACGGTTCGAGTTGGCTGCTGCCCAGGCTTGTTGGCGTGAGTAAAGCGCTCGACCTGTTGTGGATGAGTGACAAAATATCCGCTGCGCAAGCACTGGATCTTGGGCTGGTCGACCGGGTGTTTGCCGCTTCGGATCTGCTGGTTGAAGCTCAGCAATATGTAACGCGATTAAGCAAAATTTCGGCCCCTCAAGCCATCGCTGCCACCAAGCGCATGGTCTATGACCATCTTGGGACGAGCTATGAATTGGCTTTACATGATGCTGATCGCATGCAGACTAAGTTTGTTGCGGCACCTGATGCAAAAGAGGGCGCTGCTGCCTTTATGGAGCGGCGGTCGCCGCAATTTGCGCCCGTGGGTGAGGCAAATGAAGAGGCAGATAAGCGGTAACCGGTGGTTTGAAAATTGACTAGGATGATGACAAATGGCGTATGAAACTCTGTTGACGACAATGAATGGTGACGTACAGGTGATTACCCTGAATCGGCCCGAGCGCTTGAACGCTTGGACCTATCAGATGGGGGGTGAATTGCGTCGTGCTGTAGAGGCGGCGAATGGCAATCCTGCAGTCAGTGCGATAGTGCTCACCGGGGCCGGCCGTGGTTTCTGTGCCGGTGCTGATATAGAAGCGGTATTCAAAGCACAATCGGAAAGCGCCCCAGAGCGTGGCGCGGATGAGGGTGCAGGTGACTGGGTTGCGTTGGTGCGCGCCTCCAAGCCGATGGTGGCCGCTATTAATGGACCCGCTATCGGGGTGGGCCTGACGCAGATTTTGCCTATGGATTATCTGATAGCAGCGTCCGGCGCCAAGCTATCGCTCCGTTTTGTGAAAATGGGGGTTGTGCCTGAATTGGCGAGCTCACATTTTTTGTTTGCTCGGGTGGGTTTTGGTCAAGCCAGTGAACTGATGCTCACGGGTAAAACCATTGCTGCGCAAGAGGCTTTGAGCGTTGGTTTGGTAGATAAGGTTGTTGCGCCGGAGGAGCTTTTAAAAGCTGCCTGCGACCTTGCCGCCACAATGGGCGAGCATTCGCCAGCGGCGTTACGCCAGATTAAGCAGTTGATCACCGCAAACGCCAGTGAGGCTGATCTTGCTGTGGTGCAAAAACGGGAAATCCAAGCACTCAATGAAGCCTACCGTTCGCCTGAGCACAAGGAGGCGATTGCGGCGTTTATGGAAAAACGTGCACCTGATTTTAAGTCGGTTCGCTAAAGGCAAGCAAACAACGGAGCGCCGTCATGGCATACGTAGAGAATATGACCATACATGATGCTGATTCTCATGTGATGGAGATGCCCGAAACTATTCTTGAGTTTTTCGAGGCGAAGTATCGCCTGCAATTTGAACGTTTTGCGGCGGAAAAACTGCGCGTTTCACCGGAACTCAAAGCGATGGCCGCTCGCCACGACGATGCGGATTTTTGTGCTGAGGCGCAGGCTCAACTGATGCTGCGCAAAAACCACCTGGCGCTAGGTGCTTTTCGCAAAGAAGACCGTTCTCGCACGTTAGATTTTTTGGGGTTTACCAGCCAGTTGGTGTTTACGACGGCAGCGTTGGGAAACTATGGTTTGGAGGCGACTGCCGATTCAAATTTGGCGTTAGCTGCCGCGCGGGCGCATAACCGTATGAATGCTGATTTTTGTGCAGTTGATGACAGATTGTTGGCTACGGGTTACGTGCCCTTGGTGGACCTTGAAGCCGCTCCNGAAATAGCGGCCCAAGCGCTTCGCTTAGGGTGTAAGGCGTTAATGATTCCATCTAAATGTCCGCCGCGGCACAGCCCCAGCCATATTCATCTGGATCGGCTTTGGTCGCTGGCTCAGGAGGCTGGCGTGCCTATATTGTTTCACGTGGGCGGCGAGGAAAAAATGAGTGAGGCCTATTTCAACAATGGCTTGCCCCGGGTCAAAGATTTTCATGGGGGAGAAGAAAATTTTACTGGGCTGAGCTTTATGAGTATTCCCGTAGCCATTTGGCAGACTATGGCGGCGCTGATTTTTGACGGCGTGCTAGAGCGGCACCCGAACTTGAAATTTGGTGCGATTGAGTTAGGTGCCGCCTGGTTGCCCAGTTGGCTGCAATTTATGGATTCAGCCTGGGGGGCTTTTCGTAAGGGCGAAGCCCGTTTGCAGAATCTGTCATTGAAACCCAGTGAAATGGCCAAACGGCAGTTTCGTGTTACGCCATATGCGCATGAGCCAACGGGCTGGATTTTGGCTAATTCCAGTGAGGATATGCTGCTATTTTCTTCTGATTTCCCACATATAGAAGGTGGGCGCAATCCTGTTAAACGGTTTTCAGACAACATGCCCGGTGTTAGTTCCAGATCGATGCAAAAGTTTTATCGAGACAACTTCATTGATCTCATGGGAGCAGGTCTCGCGCCGTCATTACGCGATCACCCAAGTTTACGATAGCCTGATTAAGCACGAGTCACTCGTTAGTGACTTAATTGCTTTTATGACGGCCAATGCGCTGCGCTGCATTCTTGCGAATGTTCATGTGATAGAGGCTGTAATCGTATATGTGCATGCTGTTGCCGAGCATCCGAGAGGGAAATGCATTAGAGCGTAGTTCTTGCACAGCAAGTTGGCCATCAATACATTGGGCGTCAGCGACGCCCACTTCAAGCTGCATTTGGGTAATGTCTTCGCCTTCCTTGCCTTTGCCTTGGGAGGGAAAGCCGATGCCGCCTAAATTCTTCTCGTGTCCGACATAAGTATTGTCGACGCGCCAACTCAACGGGTTGGTGCACAATAAATTGGCAGTATCTCCAAATGCGCCTGCGCCAGGACCGTCCATGGCGTTCCAGCCCAGTGCACAGCCGGTTTGTTGTGCATCTTTGCAGGCGGGTACAGGGCCGAGTTGATCATGGCTAATGGAAAAACCAACCAGATAAGCAGCTACCATATCGTCTAATCTTTCGGTATCTGCGATGTGCTCGCGTAGCAATTGTGTGGCATGTCGAGTTCCCTGCGAATGGCCGGCCAAGATAAAGGGCTGTCCCGGACCTATGCGCCGGATGAATTGTTCAAACGCGTCCACAACGTCGGCGTAAGCCAGACCCAATGCCTGCTCACCATCGCCGCTGGTATCAAAAAAAGAGAAAAAAGTGGCTTGCCGGTAGCGCGGTGCATAGACATCACAGCAGCCGTTAAAGACGCTCGCTTGGTGCCTGAGAATCCGTTCATCAACGGCCCAGTTGGCTTCTTCGTCGTCTAAGGGTTGATTCCATGTCTGTTTGAAATATGACGTAGGGTGTATGAAAAACACCGCAACACCGCTGGGTTCTCGGGTTGTGCCCAAGGGTAACTGATCAGACGCGTCAATTCGGCTGGGCAGTGCGGCCCAGAATGCGTCGTCTTCATAATTCGGCTTCTGGGGGGCAACCTGTTCTGCAAAGGTTTGCTCGGGCCCTATCTGCCATTGGATTACAAAAGACAGTAGGGGGCCTCTAAAGACATACCCAAAGATCAAAATCACTAGCACGCCAGCGCTCAAGGACAGAAGAATTTTTTTCATGCGGGTTGCCTCACTAACAGATTAGAAGTTCACGGCTAAGATTTAATTTTGTTGGTCAATGGTGATGTTCATCACTAGGCGGGTCTATTGGTTCGTTGGGAAAATAAATGAGTGGGCCGAATTTTGTCATATTCCGCCAGCACCGGCGCAAATTCCTCAGGCGTGCTCGCGTGAATTACGATGCCGTCAGCACCGGCGGTGAATTGGTCAACCCAGCGCTGGGCACAGGTTTTTGCATTGCCCACTGCAGCAGGTCGCCAATCTTCAGGAATTAACTTGGCTATTTCTGCAATTTGGCTGAGCGTCGCGACGCTATCGATGGCGCCGCGCATATTTTTTACCGTTGAGTCAGCGCGAAAGCGGGCGAGAATGTCTTTGTCCCAATTGTTGATCTCTACCAACATGTCGCCATAACCGGGAATTTGAAGGTAAGTGGCGAGTCGCGCAATGATGTATTTCAAATAAGTGGATTCGCTGACGTCACAGGCGGTGGCCAGCACGGACCACAGCTTGCCCTTTGCCGTTGGCTTTCCGGCTAATGCTTCGCCCGCTCGAAATTGTGCCACCGCGTTGGATAAGGCTTCATCACTCATGAATGTGTGCAAGTGTGCACCGTCATAAATTTGGCCCGCGTGGTGTAGGCTTTTAGGCCCAAAGCCCACGTACATTAAAGGAATGTCTGCGGTGACATATGGAGCGAGACTGAGCGCCGCAAACTGTCCAAGTTGCCCTCTGTGATCGATGACTGTTTCGCCCGCCCAGAGCCGACGCAGAATATCAATAAACTCTCGTTCGCGGGCAAATGTGGGTTGATCTACACCCCAGGCGCGCCAGCGACCGGCAAACCCCTTGGCTAAACCCAGTGCAAACCGCCCCTGGGATAAACGTTCCAGGGTCGAGCCGATGGATGCGGTCACCACAGGGTGGCGGGGATTCAAGTTGGTTCCTG